>Ga0256846_1000690_pt1 | contig 12685 bp, 9 predicted proteins | sample TevniametaG_FD_189098 | JGI IMG/M metagenome (GOLD analysis project Ga0256846, IMG submission 189098) | Tube worm associated microbial communities from hydrothermal vent at the East Pacific Rise, Pacific Ocean - Tevnia | ecosystem: Host-associated > Annelida > Integument > Unclassified ...
GACAGAGAGGTCGGCTGTTTACTCCCTCGCCCTTTGGGAGAGGGCCGGGGTGAGGGTCGTCTGTTTAGTATTTTTTTTATCCCCTCACCTTAATCCTCTCCCAACGGGAGAGGAGATAAAGGCAGTGGCTGTTTCTCCCTCGCCCTTTGGGAGAGGGCCGGGGTGAGGACAATGTTTAACAGCCACGCGCTTTGTCGTGTGAGTATATATTTACAAAACAAAAAGAGGCATTTATTCAGGGAAAAATTCCAAGCCGAGAGTGTTATCTTCATTAAGAGATGGGGCGAGATTGTATTTTATATATCCGCCGTTGATAAAAAAGAGTGCTTGGTCTTTATAATGCGGGCTTTTGGGGTCGCCGGAACTGCCGCCAAGTATAGAGAAATATACAGTAGGAACGCTCATATCTGTAACAAAGCGTGCCGACGCACCGACACTAACTTTGTAGTCGGTGTAAGGGTGCCAATCCGCCTTGTTGATTGCAGTGTAAGTGCCGGGCATAATATATGTTCCCCCGTCCACAGCCGGTTTTAAAAATTTGTTCTTGCTCAATAGATGGTTAAGTTCAAGCTTTTGCTGGTGTTCAAGCCTCCATTTAGATAAATCGTTCTGAGCAAAACGATTGATTAATTCGCTGACTGCATCGGCAAAACTTTTTAATACAATATCGTCTCTTCCCTCAATTTTACGAGTTTTAATATTATCAAACCAGAGCGAATCATTATTCCTGACCATTGATAAAACTTTGCTTGCCGAGAACCAAGAAATATATGTGAATGACCTGAAAAGCCTTTCTCCCATTTTGTTATAAAATGTATTGTAAATCAGATGTTTATAAAAAGAATTCCAGATTGTTGGACCAACATAAGCCGGTGAAAAAATATAATCCCACTTTGTTAATTCCGCAAATGCTTTGCGTTCTGCTTTGCTAAATCTATTTGAATACTTATTAAGAATAGGTAGAACGTGAAATAGCATTTCGCGAGCATAATATGAGTAATTATCTAATTGTAAAATCTGGGCATCGCGAATGCCGAAGTATTTTTGCAGACGAATAATTTCTTCTATTCTGCGAATACGTGATGGTGGTTCATAGTAGTATGAAATAAATGTACCAAAGGAACGAGATGTTTTGTTGTTTGTACTTGCAACAAATCCCTTAGGTGGGTTATATATTTTCGGTAAATCCTTAGGCATAATAAAACCCTTCCAACTATAGTCCTGCATCCAGCCCGGATTAGGAATGAGTGGATTTGTCTTATTACGTCTCGGAACAATACCTGCCGGTTTTATACCCATATTCCCATTTTTGTCGGCATAAGTCCAGTTCAATCCGGGAGACGCCCATTTGTTCAAAGCGCGATTAAATCCCTTCCAATTTCTTGCTTTATTCACTTCGTATAATGATTGCAATTCACGTGAAGCTCTGCTACCTGTCCAAGAATATGTAAGCAAGAATTTATCGTAGAAACTATAATCTGCACTTGTATCGTTTTTCAAGTCTAACAGGTATTGCGGACTTTTCATAATATAGTTATCCGAAATAACAGCGGAGCGTTCTGTAAGACGTGTATAAAAATATAGTGGTTCTTCTCCTTTAATTTTAATTGTGTCCGCTCTGTATTTGAATTTCTTTTTACCGCCTGGCGTTAAGTAATATTTCTCATTGTTATCTGCAATTCTTTCGATAAAAAAGTCGCAATCGTCCAGCATTAATACGGTTATACCCCAAGCAATATGTTTGTTCCTTCCAATTAAAAAGAAAGGAGAACCCGGTAGCATCAGCCCTGTTACGTTGAACTTCGGGCTAATTGCTTGCATTTGATACCAATAGGAAGGTAGCTGTAATTTTAAATGCGGGTCATTGGCAAGTATCAGGCTGTTACTGTCATTACTGCTTTTAACCACTACAGAATTACTGCCGCCTGAATTATATGTAAGGGCGCTGTTTCTTAACAATGAATGCAAATTGCCGAATATATTTTCGGAGTGGAGAGCGGTTTTAAGTGAATCCTGAATATGTTGCGATAGACTGTCAACGGGCGGTTTTGGGTGTTTGAATTTTTTAGGTGGATTGGCGTACGGGTCGCATACACAAGGGCTGTCGAATGTTGTTTTTGTAATAAGAGAAAGAGCATTGCGAACACCCGTTATTTCACTTATTTCTGCGATACAAATATCATTTATAAATCCAATGCTCATATCGAAAGCCATTAATTTGCTAATAGCAATACAATCGGAGGGCGACCAATTTTCGGGTAGGTAATCCAATGCTTGAAATTCAAAAGATAATTCCGAGCTATGTTCTTCAATAAATTTATTTATGCCCGCTGAATATGCATCTAATGCCGCTAATGTCTTTTTGTCTAATCTTGCCTTGCTTTTGCGTACAATATCGGCGAATGAAAGTGTTTTAAAAAATTTATCAAGTTCAAGAGTTTCTTTGCCGAAAATTTCAGAGAGCCTTGCAAAAGCGGTTCGCCGCATAATATCCATCTGCCAAAGTCTATCGCGTGCATGCAGATAACCTGTTGCAAAAAATAAATCCTGTTCATTTGCCGCTTCGATGGCGGGGATACCGAAAGCGTTGAAATATACTTTTACATTCTGTTTTATCTTATCGGAGTTAAGTGCTTCGTATGAATCCGGAACCGATATATATGCAATTTTTCTAACGAATAAAAAGAAAGCAACAAGAATAATTATTGCGGTCATTGCAATAGCAAATGACTTCCTGAAAAAAAATCGTCTCAATAATCCCTGTAACATCTTGTTTACAACCAGCCTTTATCCTTATACCAATCAATAGTTTGTTTAATGCCGTCTTCCAAAGACGTTTTTTGTTTATATCCGAAATCTCGTTTTGCTTTTTCTACCGAGCAAATCCAATATTCCTGTACAAAATCTTTTGCTTTGTCCTTATTGAATATCGGAGGATTTTTAGCAAATTTACCAAAAAATTCCGTCAGTCCGGCAATAGTATAAATCAAGAAATGGGGTATGCGAATTTTAACGAAAAATTTCTTATTGAAAGCATTTTTAATGGCATCAATAATTTGTTGCCAGTTGTAAATTTCTTCACTCGCCAGAAAATATGTTTGATTTACGGCTTTATCGGATTCCATTGCTTGGATTGTGCCGCGTACCAAATCATCACTGTGTATCAAGTTTAAATATTTTTTATTGAAACCCATAAGTGTACCAAGTCCTTTTTGTGCAACTTGGAACATTTGGAATATGGCAACATCGCGAGGTCCGTAAACGGCAGTGGGACGTACAATAGTATATGGAAATTTATTCTTGAATGCTCGAACTTCTTCCTCAGCGGCTATTTTACTTCTTCCGTAAGCGGTAATCGGTTTCGGGGGCATATCTTCCGTAATTGGTTGTTCGAGACTTTTTGCAGGTCCGGCGGCAGTCAAACTACTGACGTGAACAAATCGTTTCAAGTTCGGCGCTGTGGCTTCCGCCGCTTTCAGCAGATTAATAGTTGCATCTCTATTTCCTTTTAGGAAGCCTTCATAATTACGCGCGGCAACAACACCAGCCGAATGAATGATATAATCCACATCGCGGACTGCCTCTTTTAATGATTCAACATCAAAGAAGTCGGCTTCGATTGTTTCGAGAGGCTTATCTTTCAACCATCTCAAATTACTTGTTTTTCTATATGTGCATCTGACTTCGTATCCTTTATTCAGAAGTGCATCGGCAATATGACTGCCGATAAATCCCGTTGCACCTGTTACTAATACTTTCAACATTTTCCCTTTGAAATAATAAAATATATTACAAAAATACGATTTATTTGTTTGTTTAAGAAAGATTTGCTTGGAATGACAATGCAAATGCTAATATTTTTTAATAAAATGAATAAAATAGTTTTAATCCTTTTAAAAAATCAATAAATTGCAATGATGTTATATATCTTTCTTTGATATATCATTTTAGCGGAAGTGAAATATATTTTTCGGAGGGTGCAATGAATAAAGCGGTAATTATGGCGGGTGGCTTCGGTACACGTTTGCGACCATTGACAATGGATATCCCAAAGCCTATGGTACCTATTGTCAATAAACCTATGATGGTTCACATTGTTAATCTTTTGAAAAAACATAATATAAATGATATTGTGTCGGTTCTCTATTATTATCCCGATGTGATTACATCGCATTTTGAAGACGGCTCAAAGCATAATATCAAAATGAAATATGTTCTGGCGCAGGCGGATTACGGTACTGCGGGTGCTGTGAAAAATGCTTATGAGCATTTGGAAGATGACCGCTTTATTATTATTTCCGGTGATGTTCTGACTGATTTTGATATTACAAAAGCGGTTGAATTTCACAAGGCAAAAGGTGCTAAGGCAACAATTCTACTTACGCGTGTACCTTCGCCATTGCAGTATGGAATTGTAATGACAGACCAAACCGGTAAGATTGTACGTTTTCTCGAAAAGCCGAGCTGGGGACAGGTCTTTTCTGATACAATTAATACGGGCATATATATTTTAGAACCCGATGTACTTGATTTAATCCCATATCAGGAGGAGTTTGATTTCAGCAAGGATTTATTCCCGCTTATGCTGGAAAAACAAATGCCTCTCTATGGATATATTGCAGACGGCTACTGGCGCGATGTCGGTAACTTAAATGAGTACCAACATGGGCAAATTGACACGTTGAAAGGCAAGGTGCAATTGCCGGATTTATTTGCAAGTGATGAAAAAGTTAAAATAGGAAAGGACTGTCAGATTGCACCGACTGCTAAGTTTCTGGGGAATGTGCTGATTGGAAATAATGTAATTATCCACGACCACGTTACACTTCGGGATACAGTTATTGGCTCCAATTGCGAAATTGGAATGGGCGCAAGGCTCTCGGGTGTTACGCTTTGGGACAATGTGGAAATTGGAAATTTTGCCGAATTAACTGATGACGTAATTTGCAGCAGATGTAAAATAGGAAATTCCACAACAATTGCTGAGAATGTCTTTATTGCCGGTGATTGCAAGATTGGGAATAACGTGATGCTGATGGCAAATATAAAGTTGTGGCCCAAGAAACGGGTCGATAACGGAGCTACACTTTCGCGTTCATTAGTGCAGGAAGAGAAATGGCAACGTGAGTTATTTACTGATGCTCGTATTTCGGGTATTTCAAATTTTGAAATACATCCTGAATTTTGCGCTAAATTAGGTGCGGCAATCGGTTTGACATTCGGAACAAATTCGCATATTCTTGCAAGTCGCGACCCTGACAAAGTATCAAGGATAATGAAGCGTGCATTAACATCGGGACTTTCCTCCGTTGGTGTCCACGTCAATGATTTGCAGACTATTTCAATACCGCAAACTCGGCAGGAATTGATGACGGGAAAATATACGGGCGGCTTCCATATCAGACGCTCACCTCGTAATCCCCAGAATACGGATATTATTATTTTCAATAAAGAGGGGCGGGATATTTCAATTGCAACGACCAAGAAGGTCGAGAGATATTTCTTCGGTGAAGATATTAAACGTGTTCAGCCCGGACAAATCGGGACGATTTATTATCCTGAAAGAACTAATGAAATTTATCTAAACAGATTCTTGCAGTCTATTAAATCCGATGTAATTGCGAGGCATAATTATAAGATTTTGGTGGATTACAGTTACGGACTTTCTGCAACTATTTTCCCGTATATACTTGGTCAGTTGAAGGTTGATTTGCTTTCACTGCATAACTTTGTTGATGCGAGTAAATATAAACCTGTTTCTGCTGTGCATACGGCACCCGGCGATGAAGTTGCAAAAATTATGAAATCTCTCAGTTATGAATTGGGTTTTGTAATTGAGCCCGGTGCAGAGAAAATTTCATTGATTGATGAGCGTGGTGTTCTATATTCTTTGCATAGATTGCTTACAATTGTAGCAAAATTATTTCTCGAAACAAATAAACACAGAGAACCGTATAAAATTGCAATATCCGTAACGGCCGGTAAGGAAGTAGATATTATTGCAAAGGATTATAATGTCGAAGTTATTAGAATTGGTAATGCACATTCTGCAATGATGGAAGCGACAAAAGATGAAGATGTTCTGTTTGTAGGTGGTGTATGGGGCGGTTACATCTTTACCGACTTCCTATTTGCCGCTGACGGTATGTATTCTATTGCCAAGATTTTGGAAATGTTAGCAAAGACAGGCAAAAAAATATCCGAAATTGACGAAGAATTGCCGAGAAGATACCAATCGCAAATGACAGTTAATTGTCCCTGGGAGTTTAAGGGTACTGTAATGAGGCGGGCGATGGAGTATTCCGAGGATAAGGAAAGAGAACTTGTCGAGGGGATTAAAATTATTATTGATGACGATTGGGTGTTGCTATTACCCGATAAGGAAAATCCGTCATTCAATGTTATTGCCGATAGTAATAATTATGATAGTGCTGTTTCTTTGAGTAAAAAATTTGCGGCATTAATTTCACAATGGATTGAGGAAGTATAATTTAAATATGAAAATTAATATTAGAGATATTCTGGATATTAGGTCAATAGTTGTTGACCTTAATATCAAAGACAAAGATGAACTATTGGAAACAATGATTGAACTTGCCGCTGAATCGGGCAATATTCTTGATATTGAGGAGGCAAAAGATAGGATTTTTGCTCGCGAAAAATTAATGTCCACAGGGGTCGGCAATGGTGTGGCTTTGCCCCATGCAAAGACTAATCAAATTGTTAGAACCGTTGGCTCCTTTGCCGTGCTTTCGCAGGCTATTGATTATGAAGCTTTGGACGACCAACCTGTCAGGATTGTATTAATGATTTTGGGTAAAGAAACAAATGTCGGTGAGCATTTGAAATTACTTAGTAGTATTTCTAAATTACTAAGCAAGGATTCTTTTATCTCTGAAATTCTTGAGGCAGAAACTTCCGATGATATTCTGGATATTTTCGAGAATTACGAATCTATGAACTAGGCAAATGCTAATTGATGAATGTTGCTATTTTGTATTTGATTTATCGACTGTTCCGTTTAGGAATAGGGTAGGGTCAACTACTGAATATGGTTTTGTTTTTCCGAGATAGTTCCCGAATTGATATGGTCTGACCTCTGCTATCGGGGCAATATATGACTCGAGATGAAGCATACTAAACATACCTTTTTCTATCATATCTCGCAAGTAATGAGGTGTGGAATGTGATAGATTCTTTTTATTTAATGCAGTTGAAACAATGGCTATTTTCTGTCCGGCATTTACAAAATCACCAATACGAACAGTTATTTCGGATACCTCTGCATATTTGATATTTAAGTTTTGCGGCGATTTGACTGTTATATAATATGATTTATTAAGATATGCGGCTAATTTTTCGGAAGTAAAAATCCCTATATCAATCACTTTGCCATTCTGAATAGCCAGTACATCGGAGCCGGCTGGAGCAAATATATCAATGCCGGCATGAAATCTATCGCCGCGGTTTTCCCAAAATGAGCCACGCTCGCCTTTTTTCGGGAGAGATTTTGAATAACTGTCAGGTACGGGCCAAACTTTCATTAAAACTCAGTTTCTTTTGTTTGCAAAATTAATACATTCATTTATGAATTTCTGTGCAAGCCGCTTACTTGTTTCGCTTGCAAGACGTTCCGGATGCCACTGTACAGCCATAAAGAAAGGACTGTTCTTTTTGTTTTTCAGTTCAATTCCTTCGATAAAGCTATCGTCGCTTCGAGCATTCACAACAAAATCATCGGCAATGATATTAATCCCCTGATGATGATATGAATTAACCTTTAATCTGCTCTCATTCATTATTTGATATAGCATACTTAATGTGTCAATCGTTACATAATGATAACAATAGGCACTATCGCAACGATGAACAACATCTGTTCCGAAATCCTCCGGTATATCAACAAAAAGCGTGCCATCTTGTGCGACATTCATTATTTGAAGTCCCCTGCATATTCCGAGGATTGGCATCTTTCGAGATTTTGCCAGTTCTATCAAATGGAATTCCAATGTATCGCGTCTCACATCTATTGCGCATCTTGCAGTATCAAACTCCCTGCCGTATCTGCCCGGGTGTACATCAGGACCACCTGTTAATACAAGTCCTGTTGCTTTGGACATAATATTATTAACTTCCTCAGGTTGAAGTGTATATAAATCAACGCAAACCACTTTATCATTGTTTTCTTCAAGCCATTTGCTATATCTCTCATAATGCTTGGAACCGACCCCTTTGGAAAGGGCTATGATGAACTTGTCATCGTCCCTTGATGATATACAACTCCATAAAAACAGCATTAATAAAAATGATGAAATCGAAATTATTCTTTTATTCATTGTCTTTCTTTCAATATGTTTTCAATCATAGATAATAATACATTCTTACCGTTTGTTATTTCGAGCGAAATAGGAAGAACTAAAAGTGTAATATCATTATCACGGAAGAAATCGGCAAAGCGTGCGAGTTTTATTGCATCTTTTTCCGTTGTAATCAATGTATTGATATTGTGTTGTAAAGCAATTTGTAATAGCATTTCCATATCAGTTAATCCGTAGTTGTAGTGGTCTTTGAATTTATGGAAATACCGTATATTCATTCCTTCTTCTTGCAATGTGAATTCAAATCTACTTGGATTTGCTATGCCGCAAAATGCAATAAGTGGTTTAGTAAGTAAATCAATAGTTTGGTTTGTATATAAATTGTAAATTTTATCAATTGCAATTCTAAAGCGAATAGGCTTTGCTTCCACGTATCTTGTTATCGTTTCCGGAATATCCAAATCCTCATTAGCAAGTAGTAAATCTGCACGTCTGAGCGAATCAAGGGGTTCACGCAAAGCCCCTTTTGGCGGCAAAGCAGGGCGGGCAATAGTTTTACTGTCAATGATGACCAAGTCAATATCGCGGGCGAGTTTGCGATGTTGGAAACCATCGTCCACTATAATAACATCAGGATTTAATTGCTCAATGATTTTTGCCGCTTCGTATTTGTGCTTATGTACAACGACAGGAATATTTAACTTTTTTGCAATAAGATACATTTCGTCTCCGGCAGAATTCCAGTCATCAATTATATTGGTTCCGTCACAAACAATACTTGTATCGGTCTTGGTGCGTTTGTAGCCTCTACCTATAATGCCGGGTTTGATTCCATTCTGCATTAACTCCAATGCCAATGCAATAGCAAGCGGCGTTTTGCCGGAGCCGCCGAATGTCAGATTTCCTATACTGATTACCGGTTTAATCGTTCTATAAACAATATTATCACCATTGTCAAAGCTATCATTTCTTTTTTTTACGATAGCCTCAATAATTCTTTGCGGTATTCCGGTGATACTTTTCATATCAATTGTCAATAATATTCATCTTGTTCTCAATTTCATTTATTTTACTTGCAATATCATCGTGCGATAATTCCGGTTCAAAAAAATGTGGTTCGGAATAGCTAATATCTATCTTTGCAAAAGGAAGAGGTAAAACGAACTTATCCCAACTCTTTTCAAAAATATATTTTGAACTGATTTTAACTTTACAAATATATAGAGGTACTTGCGCCCGTTGAGCCGCAACAACAGCACCGGATTTCATTTTGTGTCGTGGTCCCCGTGGTCCGTCAGGTGTCATCAGAATCCAACTCTGCGAACTGTTCTCAACGATTTGTGCCATTACTTCTTTGCCACCTTTTGAGGAAGAGCCGCGAATGAAATCCATTTCTCTAAGGGAAAGTAAGTATGACAAAATATCTCCGTCCTTGCTGCGGCTGAGTACAAATTTTGAATTGTTACTCTTGAATGCAAACAATGCCGGAAGCATATCGTTGTGCCAAAATACAACTATTCCGCTTTCAGAAAGGAGATTACCTGTATAATTAATTCTCCAAGTGCAAGCAAGTATTTTTAAGATGCGTTTAGCCAGACGATATTTTAATGTGATTTTCATTGTAAAAAGTTCAATATTTGTTTGGCGGCATTTTCGGAAGCACCGTTTTCACCAAGCATTTTTCTAATATCTCTGTAAGTATCTTGTATTCTTGCATAGCGTTTTTCATCTTGAATAATATCAAGAATATCATTTACAATTGGTTCGGCTTTTGCATTATATTGTATATACTCATTGATGATTTTTTTATCGGAAAGAATATTTATTAGTGAAAGATGTTCAATGTTCACCGTTAGTTTCCCAAACCAATATGATAGAAATGTCGTTTTGTAAAACATATTTATCGGCAGTCCTGATAGAGCCGCCTCAAGATTAGATGTTCCGGTTTTGACTATTCCCGCCATACTTGTTCGCATCAGTTCCTTGGGCTTATCGCTAAGAACGAGTTTAGGGAAATCGCGAGCAATTTTTCTGTAATATTTTCTATCGTCAGCTTTGGATAGAGCAATTCTGATTTCATATTCGGGTAGTCTTGTATTAAATCTTTTCACAATTTGTTTTACTAACCCGAGATGTTTTTGTATCTCCTGTTTCCTGCTACCGGGGAAGATTGCAATAGCCAAATCTCTCTCCTCGCGTGGCAGGAAAGAATTATTATAGTCCGGAATATCCAGCAAAGGATGACCGACAAAAACAGTGTTGATACCTAAATTGCCAAAGAAGTCAAGCTCGAAAGGAAAGACTGCCATAAGTAAATCAACATTTTCTTTCATTTTTTTTGTGCGATTTTTACCCCAAGCCCACAGCTGAGGTGCAATATAATATAGCACAGGAATATTCATATCCTTAGCATAAGCCGATAGTTTAAGATTGAATCCCGGATAATCAATAGGAATTAAGGCATCGAAATTGCCCGATTTCAAAGTATTGCGGCATAGATACATAACTTCGCGAAAGAATAGTATTTTCTTTGCCACTTCGCTAATGCCAACCACAGACATTTGTTCGAGCGAAATAAGTGAATCAAGTCCCTGCTTCTGCATATTATCGCCACCAATACCTATGAACTCAACATCGTCATCTTGCTTGCGCAATTCCTCCATTAGTCTGGCGCCGTGTATGTCGCCGGACGGTTCACCTGCCAATATGAAAAATCTTTTCAATGCACCCTCGCCGCAAATAAAAAACAAATTTACTATAAATAATTATTAAAGACAATTTTCGCAATATATTATTTAGTATAAATCTGTGGAAAACTTTGAAATATTAATTCCTATATTTGCATAGTATAGAGTTTTGGATTTAACTTAATTTGAGGAAGTTTATGACGGAATTCAGTCATTTGCATAATCATACGCATTATTCTCTATTAGATGCCGCTTGCACACCTGCTCAACTGATTGGAAAAGCAAAGGAATACGGGCATAAATCGCTTGCGCTAACCGACCATGGTGTTATGTTCGGGACTATGGAGTTCTATAAACTTGCGAAAAAGGAAGGCATTAAACCGATTATTGGTTTCGAGGCTTATGTGGCTAATGGTAGTCGGTTTGATAAGACAGCAGGGAAATCCAAGACAAAGAAAAGAAATTATTTTCATTTGATTTTATTGGCAAAAAATCAAATCGGTTATAAAAATATTATTCGGCTGACATCATTAGCGCATACGGAGGGTTTTTATTACAAGCCGCGAATTGACGAAGAACTTCTTAAACAATATAGCGAAGGAGTAATTGCTACTTCCGCTTGCATCGCAGGCGTTGTTAATGCTTATCTTGTCAATGGTGAGTACGATACGGCATTGCAAAAAGCACGTCTATATCAGGAAATTTTCGGTGATGATTTCTATATTGAGTTACAAAATCACGGATTGCCGGAAGATAAAATTATTCTGCGAGATGCCCCGAAAATTGCCGCCGAGCTGGGAATTAAACTTGTTGCTACGAATGATATACACTACATTAATAAAGAAGATGCCGTTTCGCATAATGTTTATTTGCTAATTAAGGATTCTTCGGCAGAAACCAAACCCGATATAGAACAGCTGCGATACAAAGTCCCGGAAATGTATTATAAATCCACAGAAGAAATGGAGGAATTGTTTTCTGAATTTCCCGATTCTTTGTCTAATACAATAGAAATTGCGGATAAGTGCGATGTATCATTTGAGAAACAGTATTTCCTTCCTAAATTTCCTATTCCCGATGATGCCCAATCGAATAATCTTGATGACTATTTACGTGAACTTACTTACGAAGGACTGAATAGGCGTTATGACGAAATAACCGATAAAATAAAAGAACGAACCGAATATGAATTGGGCGTTATTATCAAAATGGGCTTTTCGGGATATTTTCTTATTGTGCAGGATTTCATTGCGGCGGCATGGAAGATGAATGTTAGGGTTGGTCCCGGGCGTGGCTCCGCCGCAGGAAGTATAGTAGCCTATGCTTTGGGAATAACAAATGTTGACCCTTTGCCTTACGACTTGCTTTTCGAGCGATTTCTTAATCCCGAGCGTGTGTCAATGCCTGATATTGATATTGATTTTTGTGATGAAACTCGAGAAAAGATTATTCAATTCGTTAAAGAAAAATATGGCGAGCAATCGGTTGCGCAGATTGTTACTTTCGGCAAATTATCCAGTAAGGCTGTATTACAAGATGTAGGAAGAGTGTTGGGAATCCCTTATTCCGATATTAGCCGTATCACTTCATTTATCCCGACCATTATGGGTAAGGTTCTACCTTTGGAAAAAGCAATTGAATTGCCGGACTTGAAATGGTTGAAAAACACAAAAGAACCAT
>Ga0256846_1000691_pt1 | contig 12635 bp, 6 predicted proteins | sample TevniametaG_FD_189098 | JGI IMG/M metagenome (GOLD analysis project Ga0256846, IMG submission 189098) | Tube worm associated microbial communities from hydrothermal vent at the East Pacific Rise, Pacific Ocean - Tevnia | ecosystem: Host-associated > Annelida > Integument > Unclassified ...
AAACCATACCTGTTACAGCAGCCGCTCAAGATATTGTTGTAAAAGACAATTATGCGTATATTGCTCAAGGCGAAGGCGGACTTGCTATTGTTGACATAAACGACAAAACAAAACCTGAATTAGTATCTTACTTAACTCATAATGTAAGAGGATATTCAAGTAAAATAGCAATAAAAGATAACTACATTTATATTGCTGCCGGTTCGTTTGGGCTAACAATAATCAATGTAAATGATGTTGATCATCCTGTTGTTGCTCGACCGAATGTAGCCATGAAACCGGCAAAAAACATTACAATATTCGGCGACTATATTTTTACTTCAATAAGTGAACAAGGCGTTAAAATTGCTGAAATAAGTAACCCTACTACTCCCGATATGCGAGGAAAAACAGCCACTCACGGATATTCCCGTGCTGTTACTATATTAGATGATACTACAAAAATGTTTGTAGCTTGCGGCGAAATGGGATTGTCTATATTTGATATTACCGATTTTCAAGACGGATATGGAGTATATCCACTGTTGAGTTTATGCTATACTTCAGGATATGCCGAAGATGTAGCTGTAAACAGAGATAAAAAATTGGCTTTTGTTGCTTGCGGAACAAAAGGACTGCAAATTGTTGATTATTCCAATATTGAAAATGTGCATGTAACAGGCAACTTTAATACTTATGGATACGCAAAAGAGTTGGTTTACGACAACAATAAAATTTATATCACTACCGAAAAACGCGGCTTGCAAATTATTGACGTAAGCAATGCAAAAAATCCAAAACTGTTAGGTATTGTTTCTACCGAATATGCTCTCGGTATTACTCAAGACGACAAATATATTTATGTTGCCGACGAACTTCAAGGATTAGTTATTATTGCTAAATTATAAAAAACTATTTAAACATAATTTCTACACGACGGTTTGCTTTTCTGCCTTTCGGCGAATTATTATCCGATACGGGGTGGCTTTCGCCGAAATATTTAATGCTTACTCTTTGCGATGAAATGCCTTTGCTTATCAGATAGTTTTTTACGTTTTCGGCTCGCTGTTTCGACAATGTAATATTATCGGCATCGGTGCCTATATTGTCGGTGTGTCCGTGAATTTCAACCGACAATGCCGGATTTGCTTTAAGATAATTCACAAGCCGCATAAGTTCATATCCAGACTCTTTAAGTATGTTTGCCTTGCCCGATTCAAAAAAGATATTGTTTAATGCTATTTTAGTATTTTGCTTAGCTTCCGATAAAAATATGGTGCATCTTACCGTATCGGTAAACTGCGGAGTTGTTAAATCAATATTTACTCCCGACGAAAAATATCCTTTACAAACGCCTGTTAATCCGTAATTGAAATCGGTATTTACCTCTACGGCAAACTCTCCGCTACTGTTTACAGCAATGCGTTTTATCTCTCTTCCTGTTGCTAAATCGCTAATTATCACATTGCTTTTAAGCGGCTTGCCTGTTTCAATATCAATGGTTTTACCTGTAATTATAATATTTCTCAGGGCTAATCCCACACCAAACAATCGTGTTAGCAAAATATTCCGGCTATCAATTTCAGCTTGTAACACAGCACTTTGTGCTCCTCGCTGTTGCGGATAAAAAACAACTTTTGCATAAAGAGTGTCGCCTGTCAACAGATAAATATTGTTTTTCTTACTTTTTATTGTAAAACTATTAACACCATCAATAAACAGTCTCTTAATATGCAATTTTTCGCTTCCGCTGTTTACTATCAACGGAATTACAGTATCGGTTTTTGTGTCTGTATTAATACTTTTAAACTTACAAACAGGCGACAGAATTTTAAACTCCTGCGAAACTGCATTTCCCGTAAGGGAACACACATATTTTTTGCCTTGTGCATTTACAACAACACTGTTTTTATAAATTCCTTCGGCTGTGGGCAAAAACCTTATTTCAACAGGCAAGCGGCTTCCGCCGGCAAGTTCAATGTTTTTATAAACCGACACTAACGAAAACGAAGAATCTGTGTTTTGCAAATATATTGAATCAATAAGTATTTTACATTGCCCCTTGTTTGTTACAATATCAAAAAAACGTGTTTTCGATGAGTTAACAAATTGCTTTCCGAAAGTTATGCTTTTCATTACCTGCGGGCGACTTGTATTTATTTTAAAAAACGGTGTGGTATCGGTATCAAAAACCGTTTTAACACTCCACTCTGTCACAATTTTGTTTGTTGTAATAAGCAACGATTGTTCGTCGGGCGAAATGTCAAACATTTTAACAAGCTCCTGTTCAGCATACACCGAATGTTCTGTTTTTCTTGTTATAAAGTTTATTACTTTAAGAGAATCAGCGGTTAACAGAGCAATTTTTGTTGCTTTCGGAAAAAATTTCAGTTGCTGAATATCATCTTCCGAATAGTAAATTTTATTTCCGCTTTCAAGCGAAATTATTGCCAAAGAATTTTTTGAGTAACAAGCCAAAAAATCTCCGCCTGTTGATATTTTAAATCTGTTTTTTGTTTTAAAATTAAAAACATCACCGCCTGTAATAATATTATTTATAAATATTGTATCACTGTTTTTGGTAAGTAAATATCTGCCCGATTGGTCGTATTGCAAAAATTGCCTGTCAAACAAAGTGTATGACAACTCTACATTGGGTAAGTTATACACACTGATATTGCTATTGTCTGCCACTGCCATAAAATGCGATGAGCCATGCAAAAAGGCTTTATCAAAATTTTCCGCTGTTTTTATTGTCAATATTTTTTTTTCTGTTTTGCGATTTATTACAACTATTTTTGAACTGTTTCGCTTAACAACAAATTTTCCGTTGGGAGTTACTGTTTCATCAACAGAGTTAGAGCAACCTGACAAATTCTCATATCTGAAATTAAAAGATACGCTCCATCCTCGCTGATAATTTGATGTGTAAAACTCTTTACCGCCGATAAAAGCAATAGAAGTTAACAGTTTTTTATTTTGTAACGATATTTTTTTTACCAACATACCGTTGCGATTTGTATAGATAAACATAAAAGAGCTGTCGAAACTCAAAACTCGGTTAAACCTGTTAAAATAAGCAACTTGCCCTTTGTGTGGCAGCTCAAAACTTTTATTTAATTTTGCCGATGCGGTATTATATGTCTTTATGTCGCCGCTTTTTGTTACCGTTAAAATCTCTTTCCCGTCGGGACTGTAAATCGCCTGAGTAAAAGTGTCTTGCGTAAATATTAAATTAGTGTTACTCATTAAATTGGCAAAAACAATATCATTTGTGAGTTTGCCGGCTATCTGTATCATACCATCAACAAAAGGAGCTGTAACCGTTGTTTTATAGCGGATTCCCGTATTCAAATATATCTGCCGGTTGTTGTTTTTTGTTCTATAATAAAAACTTACGGGTGAACCGTAATTTATCCCTTTCCACCTTACGGAAATGTTGTCGCCGGCATTATAAACATCATTTTGCGTAGGGTTTGTAATTTTCAATTTCAATTTTCCTGCTGTTGATGCCGTAAAAAAAACATCTTTACAACCCGGATTGCATACTCGGTATTTTGCGAAAGCATAACTACTGTCTTGCTTTGAATAAGATAATTGTATCGGCACCCATTTATTCAATTGTGCCCTTACGGGAAAAACAGCATTATCCACTTTAAATACAGTATCCTCAGCTGTTATTGATGTTATATTAAGGTTGATATTATTTCCGCGAATATATATCTGCTCAGTATTGTTTTTTTCGGTTTGCTTAAAAGTGACATTCGACGGAGCAACCTCAACAAAACCCACTTTTTGCTTAGGAATACGATAAGTTATTTTAAAACTGTCCGATTTTATTTTAATGATATTGGAATGAACAGAGTCGCACGAATATGTATCTTTCCACAAAAGTTTTCCCATAGAGTTAACCTCAATATCAGAGTAAATCTTTTCAAATGCCTCACTGATTTGATAATCGTATTGTAAGTTCTCGTAATATCTGCCTCCAGTTTCTCTCGCAATATCCGAAAGTTCTTCCGTTATTGGCAAACCTATTGTTATACAATTAACTATAACGGTATCTTTTACGGCAAAACCAACAACGTCAGAGTTACTCACTTTACTAAGACCATCGGTAATAAAAATAATAACCTTTCGGTATCGTGCATTTCGGATAACAGATAATGCTCCCGATTGAAAATCGAAAAATGCATCGTTAAAACTAGTTCCACCAATAGCTGTAAGATTATCTATTGTGTGGTTCAGCAGGTTTATATTACTTGTAAAATCGCATTTAAGTGTAGCATACGAATTGTAAGATACAATGGCAATCTCGGAATATTCAAGAGGAATTTTTTGTATAAAATTTTTTGCTGTTTTTTTTAAAACATCAAGCCTTTCGCCCGTCATCGACGATGATACATCAAGCGTAAATACAATCGACAAAGGCAATATTTTTGTTTTAGGAGCTTTAAAACGTAAAATATTCAATTCGGTGCCTTGCGATGTTATTTTTATATCTTTTTTTTGTAATGAGTCGGCATTGTAATCGGCACCGTAGGCAAAAATATCGGCTGAAATATATGGAAACTTTGAAGCATCAACATTGAATAAACGATAATTCTGGGCAAAACCGTTTGATATTGAAATTAACAAAACATATATTAATAAATAGTATTTTTTATTCACTCGCTTGCTGTTTATTCTTTTGTTTTACTACAATCAGAACCTTCCTGGTTTAAAAAACATGGAAGGTTTAAGAGTCAAGGTTTCGCTTTGTTAATTTACTAAATATAAATATCTTAGTTATTGTAATTTTACAAATATAGCGAAACCTTGACTTTTTAGACATTTTTTTACAAACATATAACTATTTTTCGTGTCTTTTATTTTCAATGAATATTTCAATAATTTAATCCAAAAGCCCAAAGAGGAATAACATTGAGATAACCATATTCTATATCATCTTTTACAATAAATGAATTAAAGTCTTTTTTTATTTGTCTTTGTTGCTTATTTCTTCCTCCAACTTCAAACGTATATTTATCAATTGAAAAGTCAGCTTTTTTTGAAGATATCACTTCATTCTTTACTCGCATTTGATTAAAAAAGAATGTTTCTCGTAAATTTCCAACATTTGAATTATCTCCAACCAAATTAAAAATAATATTTGTATTATCTAAATATACCTTATCAACTTTTCCTAATCCACGAATGCCACTTGTTTCATTTCGTAACTGTGCAATAAGTCCGGCTTTTTCCATATATAAAAAATAGTCATCTAAGGAATTTCGACTAACTCTAATCATTTCCGATATTTTGGTAAAATTAGGTTTAAAAGGTACGCTTTCGGCTATTATAGAAAGTAATCTTTTCAATTTTCTACTTGTTCCTACATTTAAATTTGCGTATTGCGGAATATCAGATTCTAAGGTTTGTACAATAATTTGACCTAAACGCAAATTCATTTCATTTTCAATTCCAAAAGGATAATAACCTTGTTTTAAGTAGTCATAAAATAAAGGTAAAGGATGCTGAATATTATCAAGTTTCACCTCATTATTTATAATTTGCTCCAAAGAATAAACTTTTATTTCTTTATTATGAAAAAAATTCAAATACTCACGAAAAGAGAGTCCCTGTAATTTGTAAATTATTGCTCGACGACTTAAATCAGCCGAACCTTTTAAAATATCAAGTATAGAAGAACCCGTAAATACAACTTTCAAGCCGGGAAATGAATCATAAATATTTTTTAATTCACGAGACCAATCATTATATTTATGAATTTCATCAATAAACAAATATTCTCCTGCATTTTTATAAAAAAAATCAGCTAAATCAAAAAGTCTATTTTTACCAAAATACATATCATCAGCTGATACATATAGTGCTTTTTTACTATCTAATTTTTCCTTAATATATTGTAATACCATAGTTGTTTTACCAACTCCTCGTGCACCAACAATCCCGACCATCCGGCTATCCCAAGAGACTTTCTTGTATAAATAACGTTTAAAATCTGTTGTTATATTTTCCAGAAGTATCTCAAATTTCTGATAAAGTGTTTTCATCTGATTATAATTTAATTTTATAAATATACAAAAACGCACAACAAATTTAACAAATTTCTCATTTTTTATTAAATCAAATGTGCAAAATACTATTATTGCCTGTTGAAATCAACAGACTAACTTGAATTAGTGTTTTATCAAAAAGGTAAGAGTTGCAAACTCGCTCCGGCGATTTTTTTTATTATAATTATTTGAAAATATCGCCGTGAGTACCGGTACGGGCAAGTTCAATAACTTTATTAATATAATCTGTTTTCCATATCAAAAGCCAATCGGGTTTAATATGACATTCAAAAAATCCGTTATAATTACCTTTCAAAGGATGGGGATAGTATTTTTAGGTAGGTTTCCATTCGTGACAAGTATATCAATGATATCTTGAAGGAGTTTGATATTATACCCTCTTTTTACGATACGTTTGTAATCCTTTTTAAACATACCGGTATAAGTAATTGAATAACTCATTATTCATCAAGCTGTCTAAAAAGATCATCAACATCATCCGCTTTGATGACATTACCGTTTTCTATATCATCAAAAGCCTGTAAGGTTTCTTTATTGGGAAAATGCAAAACATCAACAGAGTTATGTTCACGAGCAAACTTTTCAATATACAAAAGAAACTCCTTAGCCTTATTGTCGTTTTCGTCAATTTTTAAAGTAATAGTACACATAATTAAAAAAGTTAATTCTCTCACAAATATACAAAAATGAAGCCAAAATTTAAAATATGGCAGATGTTAAAATTTAATATATGAACCTGCTACCGCATGAAAATTCGTGCGGTAGCGAAAACTTATATTAACGACTCATTTAATATAAATATAAAACTTTCCTATTGATTTACCCGACCCTATTGAAGCAATTAAATTTAGAATGGAACAACTTGGCTTAAAACAAACTGACTTAGCAGAAGTTATAGGTTTCAAAAGTCGCGTAAGCGAAATTCTGAATAAAAAAAATTAACACTTGAAATGATAAGAAGATTAAATGAATATTTAAAAATCCCAACTAATGTGTTAATTCAAAAATATCAATAATTTTTTCAACACTGTTATCAGCAAAAATTAATCAATCATTAGTTGTTTCACCTTACCTGAATAATAGTATTTGTAAAACATTAATCAACAATTCATACTTTAAAATATGTTTTTTTTAACAACAATAATTAGTATGTTTGAAGCAAATAAAAATATGTGTTATTATGATAAAATTCTTTTCTTTTTTAGCTGTACTGCTACTTACTACTACCCTTTTAACTACTGCACAAACCACAAAAAAAACACTTTCTTTCGATGATTTTGCTTCGTGGAATGTTATCAGAAACAGGCAGATATCACAAAACGGAGAGTTTATTTCCTATGAACTAAACCAACAAAAAGGCGATGGAAAGCTTATTGTTTACAATGTAAAAAATAATACCAACGATACTATTATATTCGGATATTCGGCAAAATTTTCTCCCGAATCCGATTTTATTGCTTTTAAAATAAAACCTTCGGCTGACACCATCAGAAAAGCAAAACTTGCCAAAGTAAAAAAGAATAAAATGCCAAAGGACTCTATCGGTATTTTCAATCTTAAAACAAAAGAAATAACCAAATTTCCACAGGTAAAATCATTTAAAATTGCCGATAAAAACAGCAATTGGATAGCTACACTTGTTAAACATCAAAAAGCAAAAAACGATACTGCATCAGCAAAAAAGAAAAGCAAGAAAAAAGATAAAAGCAACGACCTGATTATTTTCAATCCCGCATCGGGACAAAAATACACTTTTAACCGCATTGAAGAATACACCATAGCAAAAGAGAGCTACACCGTTGCCATGATTTCAAAAGTTACCGATTCTACAAAAAATATTGCCGTTATAGTTTTTAATCAACAAACATTGAAGATCGACACTCTGCTTAACGATTCGATAACTGCAAAAAAGATTACCCTTTCGAAATACGGAAACAAACTTGCATATTTGGCAAGCAACGATACCGTTGACAACAAAGTGTTTTCGCTATTTTACACATCGTTGGATAAGCCACATTTAACTTGCGTTACAGATACCAACACAACAGGTATGCCTAACGGTTGGTCGCCAAGTAAAAACGGCAACATATTCTTTTCCGATGATGAGAGCCGACTTTTTATGGGAACAGCAAAAAAACCGATTACCGAACCCGAAGATACTCTTCTTGATGAAGAAAAACCCAAACTTGATGTTTGGAGTTGGACAGATATTGAGTTGCAACCTATGCAACTTTTGAATCTGAAAAAAGAGAAAAAACGCACCTATACAGCAGTTTATTTAATTAAAGACAAAAAATTCAATCAACTTGGTGATACTATTATTCGAAATATACAACTCCGAAATAAAAACAACGGCGATTGGGCTTTGGGATATACCGATATTCCTTACAAAAGAGCATCATCGTGGAATGCCCGCTGGCTAAGCGATTATTATCTTGTAAATGTAAAAACAGGCGATAAAAAACTGATACTTAAAGGTAAATCTCAGGCTTACATTTCTCCGAAAGGGAAATACACCGTATGGTATGAATTAACCGACAGCAGTTATTATTCACTAAACAACAAAACAGGCAAAACGGTATCGCTTACAAAAAAACTTCCCGTTTTGTTTTGCAATGAAGAAAACGATATGCCTACCGACCCGCAATCATACGGAATGACCGGCTGGACTGACGACGATAGGTATGTTTTTATAAACGACAGATATGATATTTGGAAGATTGACCTTTCGGGAAAAGAAAATCCCGTAAACATTACCAACGGCTACGGACGCAAAAACAAAATAGATTTTGATTATATAAAATTAAACAAGGAGTTGGTTTATATTCCTACCGACAAAAAAGTATTGCTGATAGGCACAAGTCAAGAAAATTACAGTAGCGGATATTACAATACCGTATTCGACAAACCGCAAAATCCCGTTAATTTGATACACGGAAAATACAAGCTTACCTATTCGGTGCAAAAAGCAAAAAAAGCCGATGCGGTAATTTGGTTGTCGCAAACAGTAAAAGATTATCCTGAGATTAAACTGAGTAAACTTGATTTTAAAAATGCAAAAACAGTATCGAAAGCCAATCCGCAACAGCAAAATTTCAACTGGGCAACAGTGGAATTTGTGCAGTGGAAATCGTTTACCGGAGATACTTTGAAGGGCTTGCTCTATAAACCCGAAAATTTTGATGCAACAAAAAAATATCCTGTAATGGTATATTTTTACGAAAAAAGTTCACAAAATATTTATCGCCATTACACACCTTATCCAAGTCACTCTATTATTAACAAAACATTTTACGCAAGTAACGGCTATTTGGTATTTGTGCCCGACATTACATACAAAACGGGTTATCCCGGGCAAAGTGCTTACGATGCCATTGTCAGCGGAGTAGCTTATTTAATAAATACTTTTGATTTTGTAAATGCCGATAAAATTGCACTACAAGGACAAAGTTGGGGAGGTTATCAAACTGCTTATTTGATAACACAAACCGATATGTTTGCGGCAGCAATGGCAGGAGCACCGGTAAGTAATATGACAAGTGCTTACGGCGGTATTCGTTGGGGAAGCGGCATGAGCCGTATGTTTCAATACGAACATACACAAAGCCGCATTGGTGGAACTCTCTGGAACAGAACAATGCAATATATTGAAAACAGTCCGGTGTTTTTTGCTCCAAAGGTAAACACTCCGCTTTTAATTATGCACAACGACCACGACGGAGCTGTGCCGTGGTATCAAGGAATTGAATATTTTGTTGCTTTACGCAGATTGAATAAACCTGTATGGATGCTTAATTACAACGGCATGCAGCACAATATTGAGCATAAATACTGGGCTAATCGTATGGATTTAAGCAAGCGAATGTTCGGGTTCTTTAATCATTATCTGAAAGATGAACCTGCTCCCGAATGGATGATAAAAGGTATTCCTGCCATAGAGAAAGGGAAAAATTTGGGGTATTAACTTATTCATCAACCTTAAATTCGCAAAAACACAAGACAAGTTTTACGGATTTAATACTTAAGTCTAATTTTTTTCCGAAAGGAATACCGAGATTTGAATTATTAGTGTATTTTTGTAGCTTGTTTAATACTAAAATTTTATAGTAGTGTCAACAACAAGATACATATTTGTTACCGGAGGAGTAACATCATCATTAGGAAAAGGTATAATCTCGGCTTCACTGGCTAAACTGTTGCAAGCAAGAGGTTTTAAAGTTACCATTCAAAAGTTAGACCCTTATTTGAATGTAGATCCGGGAACACTCAACCCTTATGAACACGGAGAATGTTTTGTAACAAACGACGGAGCTGAAACCGACTTAGACTTAGGACATTACGAACGTTTCTTAAATATCCCGACATCACAATCAAATAATGTTACCACAGGAAGAATTTACAAATCGGTTATCGAAAAAGAGAGAAAAGGTGATTTTCTCGGAAAAACCGTTCAAGTAATTCCTCATATTACCGATGAAATAAAACGCAGAATTAAACTGTTGGGAACAAAATATAAATACGATATTGTTATTACCGAAATAGGCGGAACTGTTGGAGATATAGAGTCACTACCTTATATTGAAACGGTAAGACAACTAAAATGGGAACTCGGAAAAAATGCTTTGGTTGTTCATCTTACCCTTGTACCCTACCTAAACGCATCGGGAGAGTTAAAAACCAAACCTACACAACATTCGGTAAAACTATTGCTCGAAGCAGGAGTTCAACCCGATGTGCTTGTATTACGAACCGAACGCGAATTATCGGAAGATATAAGAGCAAAAGTTGCACTGTTCTGTAATGTAAACATCAAAAATGTTATTCAATCTATTGATGTAAGCACTATTTACGAAGTGCCGTTGAAAATGCAAGAAGAAGGATTGGATAAAGTTGTTCTTGAAAAATTCGAACTTAAAATAGATAAAGACCCTGAACTTAAAGCATGGAAAGATTTTTTAAATAAATATAAAAATCCCGAAAAAACAATTGATATTGCCCTTATCGGGAAATATGTAGAATTGCAAGACGCTTATAAATCAATTGCCGAATCGTTTGTGCATGCCGGAGCGGTAAACAGTTGTAAAGTAAATTTACATTGGATACACTCCGAATCAATTGATAAAAAAAATGTATCAGAAATTTTAAAAGACATAAAAGGCATATTGGTAGCACCCGGATTCGGACACAGAGGTATGGAAGGGAAAATTGAAGCGGTAAGATATGCCCGTGAAAATAATATTCCTTTTCTTGGTATATGTTTGGGAATGCAAGCTGCAGTTATTGAGTTTGCCCGTAATGTACTGAATCATAAAAAAGCCAATTCATCGGAAATGGACGAAAAAACACCATATCCGGTAATTGACATTATGGAAGAACAAAAAAATATCTTTGAAAAAGGCGGAACCATGCGTCTGGGAGCTTATCCGTGTAAACTTAACAAAGATACAAATGCTTATGCCGCATACGGAAAAGAAATGATTGAAGAACGCCACCGTCATCGCTACGAATTTAACAATAAATACATTGACGAATTTACAAAAGCGGGAATGGTGCCTACAGGATTTAATCCCGAAACAAATTTGGTGGAAATTGTTGAAATACCTTCACATAAATGGTTTGTAGGCGTTCAATTTCATCCCGAATATAAATCAACGGTTATTCAACCGCATCCTTTATTTATCAATTTTATTAAAGCAACATTAGAGTAAAAACACAATAAAATATTTTTTATGGATAAAAATTCATGGACAGGATTACTGCTTATTGTCGGTATTATGATAGTATGGGGGTATTTTACCAAACCCTCCGAAGAAGAAATTGCTCGACAAAAACATGTCAGAGACTCTGTTGAACAGGTGATGCAACAGATGCAACAAAAAGAGTTGGAAGCGAAACAGCAAGTTAAAGAAACTACTGTTATTGCTCCGGCATCTGAATCTCACGAACAAAAAAACAATGAAACCAAAGAAATTTACGGCGATTTTGCAAATGCGGCAACCGGTGAACAAGAATTTACCACTGTTGAAAATAATTTGTTGAAAATAAAATTTCTTAATCAAGGGGGAAGAGTATATTCCGTAGAACTTAAAAAATATAAAACATTCGACGGTAAACCGTTAATACTATTTACAGGAGATTCTACTGAATTCGGATTAAACTTTTTCTCAAAAAACAGAAGTATCTCTACAAATCAACTGTTTTTTAATTTAACTGAAGGTGGTAATATTACCGCTGCCGACAAACCCATTACTGTAAAATATACTTTAAATATTGACAGCAACAGATATATTGAATATAAATATATTATATCTCCCGACAGTTATGTTGTAGATTTTGATATCAACTTTTCGGGAATGAACAATTTAATTGCAAACAATACCGGTTATATCTCGCTAAATTGGAAAAGTTATATTACAGGTTTTGAAAAAGCCCGTAAATGGGAAAAACAAAATACTACAATTTTTTATAAATTTTATAAAAACGATGTTGAAAGCGTAAGTGCCCGCTCCAGTGATACAAAAGAAGACCTTGAAACTCCCGTTAAATGGATTTCTTACAAACAACAATTTTTTAACA
>Ga0256846_1000692_pt1 | contig 12604 bp, 8 predicted proteins | sample TevniametaG_FD_189098 | JGI IMG/M metagenome (GOLD analysis project Ga0256846, IMG submission 189098) | Tube worm associated microbial communities from hydrothermal vent at the East Pacific Rise, Pacific Ocean - Tevnia | ecosystem: Host-associated > Annelida > Integument > Unclassified ...
TACATACTTATTTTATCATCATTGCTAACGATCTATTTTTTTAACGTTAACATATATTAACTATTTATATTATTCCTTTATTAAAAAATAAACTCCCCGAGATATAGTTAAACATCAATTTGAAAATGACAATTTGTGTAATTAATAATACGATTATTCGTAATTCATGAACAGCCATTTACACTAAAAGTGGGGAGATTCACCACTTATTCATTTTACCTGGCTCAATGTCTGCCCGCTGAGTTCATATTCCGAGCCACATTCCTGGCAGATCAGTGAACCATCTTTTAACCGAACACCACAGTTGCACATCCATCCTTTTATTCGTGCCGGATTTCCCGCCATCAGGCCAAAATCTGGTACATCTCCGATAACAACGGCTCCAGCGGCAATAAATGCAAACGCACCGATCGTATTCCCGCAGACAATCGTTGCATTTGCTCCTATTGTGGCCCCCTGTTTAACCATAGTGCGTTTTATCTCTTTTTTCCGGGGAATCGCACTTCTGGGATTGTAGACATTGGTAAAGACCATGGAGGGGCCGCAAAACACATTATCTTCCAGCGATACCCCCTTATAGATAGACACATTATTCTGAATCTTACAGCCGTTGCCGATTGTCACATCCGGACCGATAACAACATTCTGGCCGATATTACAGTTCTCACCGATCACCGAATTTTTAATGACATGGCTGAAATGCCAGACTTTTGTTCCATCACCGACATTGACATTTTCATCGATAACAGCTGTTTTGTCAATAAACACATTTTTCCCAAACTGCGCCCTCTTAGAAAATTCATCAGCGGCTTTGGCCCCATTCATTTCACAAGGATTTGACACTTCCACATCCAGTGACCGCTGAGACGCCTTCAACACCTGCAGCACACGCAATCCTTCCCGGCCGTCTGTTTTGGGGTGGGCCCCGATCTTGATACAATCCAGAAAATGTTTACACTCCAGCTTCAAAGGTTCGTCTTCTGGTATCTGAATTCGCTCCGCATTGCCCTTTACTGGAACAGGCTCATTCCTCTCCCAGTTAATCTGGTGTGGATAAATGAGCAGTTTATCTTGCCAGGGTTGGGTATCGTCAAACACAGCCATTTTTTTCTCACCCACGACAACCAGTTTCTGTTCTTTATAAGGATGCAGCCAGGAAACAAATATATGTGCCTGCAAACCGGATGGAAATTTAAGGTGCGTGGTTGTAATATCCGCTATTTTTTTATGGAGATAATTACCCCCTGTTGCTGAAACAGACTCCGGTTCTTCTCCCGCAAGCGACAAAATCATGGAAATATCATGCGGTGCAAAAGACCACAAAATATTTTCCTCCCGGCGAATTTTTCCCAGATTAAGACGGTTGGAATAGATATAATTGATTCGGCCCAATTCCCCGGCATCCGCCATTTTTTTTAGATGGACAAAAATCGGATGGTACTGGAGCAAATGGCCGACCATGAGTGTTAAATTCCGTTTTTCAGCCAAATCAATAAGGGTTTCACCATCTTCAGGATCCAGGACCAGAGGTTTTTCAATATAGACATGCTTACCGGCCAGCAAGACTTCACGGGCCAGATTAAAATGGGTTTCGGCCGGCGTGGCCAGTACAACGCCGTCTATATCTGTTCGGCCCAACACCTCACTGAGAGCCATGCAGGTGTCAATGTCAGGATACTGGGCGCTGAAATCATCAAGAACTGATCTTCTCTTGTCGCAGATCAGTCCCAGCACTCCTAAATCATGATAATTTCGGACAAGATTTTTCCCCCAGTAGCCCGATCCGACAACTGCAATAGATAATTGATTGCTCACTGCCATTATTATCCTTTCATGTAAATTTTAAGCTTGAACTAACACTGATAATCAGATCAAACCTAATCAATTCCATTTTTACAGTTATAAAAGGCCAAAAAATACGCTCTTACACATGTTTACCATTGTAAATGCTTGTTGGTTTTCTGTTTTCATTCATATATTCAACGATTAGGGCAACTATCAACATTAAAAATAACCCGATAACAGCTGACATAATTATATTAATTGTTTTTCTGGGCTTAACCGGGTTCGGCTCGCAAGTGGGAGGCTGCAATATTTGGATATTCTGAATACTGTTCATTTGAAATAACAAATGTTTCATTTTTTGATCGATATCAGCTATATCGGTTTCAACTTTTTCAAGGTTCAAGGCAACATCTTCCTTCTTTAAAATATACGTACTGAGTTGGTCCTTATAATTATTTGAAAGCGCCAGATTGCTTTGGATCGAATTACTGTAAAGCATTGCGGAGAGGACGTTGTTCTTGTTAGTATTCTCAGACAAAAAGTTATCCCGCTTATCCCGCAGAAGCCGGGTACTTTTGTTTACTTCTTCAATCTCATTGTTCAGTTGGCTGATCCGTGCTTCTAAATTTTTAATGGTATTTATATATGAAGATTTTACCGCCTCCATTTTTTTTATTTCATTTTTTTTAATTTCCAATTGAAATTCATATAAAGATCGATGGTAATCAACTATTTTCGCATATTCCTTAAGAAGTAAATTTTTCAGGACTGTCAAAACAATGCGTCCCTGCTCACAATCGATTGTTTCATAATATATTTTAAGTATATTAGACCCTTTTTCTACGGATAGCTTGAGATTAAGCTTATCCGGATTTTTTTTTTCTGATGGTGTCTTCAGTGCTTGGATAATTTGATCATTGAAGGACCCCGCCATTACCATGGCTTTTATATTTTGCACAGAATCAATATAAATATTTTTTTCAGAACCACTCTGGCTGATTTTTAAAATACCCGGCTGTACCACCATATCGACACGGTATATCTTCGGTAAAATATAATTAATAACCGCCGCACATAAAATACAACTGAGCGTACCGCCAATTATAAGCTTTTTCCTTTTCCACAACACGCGGAAGATATCAACTATGTCGATTTCATCTCTGAATTGATTATTTTGTGTTTCTACCATGTAATCCTCATTTAAAAAACTACCCATTGGCATGCAAAAAGGACAGAGAAACAGGGTAAGTGATCTTTTCGGCCAGCTTGTCCCCGATTCTGTTTCTCACCTTTCTGCGTTAAACTCAGCCCTATTCAATGGGCCTGCCCATGCAGCTCTAAGTGTTCGCTAAAAGGTAATCAGCTGATTATTTATGAAAAGGCATACTAATTGTTACTATAGGTATTGTCGCCAAAAATCAAATCCCGTTTTGTCCCCCTTATAGAAATATTTTATCTACAAAACATCAGCAAACTGAGGTTTCAGCTTTTGAAAAATAATCGCGCCAATGACAAAAGTAACCGAGGCAATTAACCAGAAATAAACCGTTTGGCGCGGGTGTGCCCAGAAGGGAATAGAATAGATAAATGACTCCCGGTATCCCTGCACCACGTAGAACATCGGATTGAGTTTAAACGCCAGCTGCCATTTGGCCGGCATGATGTGAATGTCCCAGAAAATCGGCGTGGCCCAGAAACCGATCTGGATAATAACCCCGGCAATCTGCCCGACATCCCGGATGAAAACATTCAGGGAAGACACGATCCAGGCGACCCCCAGCCCCAGAATAATCAGACAGAACAGATAATAGAAAAACTGCAGAAAATAAACGCTGAACGGCAGACGGTTGAGCACGATCAATCCCAGCAGAACCACCAGAAAAACGAGGTGCGTTATCAGGCAGGAAACAATTTTGACCACGGGAAGGATCTGGGGGAAAAAAAGTGTTTTCTTGATCAGGTGGGCATGGGCTACAATGATTCCCGCCGATCCGGTAATAATCTCGGAAAAAACAAACCAGGAAGCCATCCCTGCGGTCAACCAGACGACAAACGGGACATTATTCAGTGGTTTGGTCCTAAATCCCACGCTGAATACCACCCAGAGAACCAGGATCAGCACCAAAGGGTTTATAAAGGTCCAGATAAACCCCAGGAAAGACCCCACGTATTGCGCCGCCACTTCCCGCCGTGCCATCGATCCGATGAGGTAGCGCTGCGTAAAGATCAGACGGATAAAATTGTAAAAGCTTTTAACCATGACGCTCGCTTTCGTCCAGTAAAACAGCATCCAGCATTTCCGCCAGGCTTTCCTCCCACGGGCGTGTACGGACACCGAATACCGCTTCAAGCCGACGGCAGTCGAGAACGGAGTTGGCCGGGCGTTCGGCCGGTGTGGGATAATCGGCCGTCGTGATCGGACGAACCTTTTTTACCTTTAATGGTATTATTGTTCCGGCAATCTTAAAAATCTTTTCCGTAAGCCCATGCCAGGTGGTACTGCCCCGGCCGCAATAATGATACGTCCCCCACCCATCCTGCAACCCGCCGGTAATCCTGCCGGAAACAGCAAGGATCGCATCGGCCAGATCGGCGGCATAGGTGGGGCACCCCCGCTGATCGGCGACAACGCTTAGGGTTTCCCGCTCCCTGCCCAGGCGCAGCATGGTCTTGACGAAATTATGCCCATGCACGCCGTACAGCCAGGCGGTCCGGATGATGATATGCTCGGCCAGGCGCTGACGGACAGCATCATCACCGGCAGCCTTGCTTTTCCCGTAAACACCGAGCGGGGATACCGGGTCAGATTCGAGATAGGGGCGTTTTCTGCTGCCATCAAAGACATAATCCGTCGATACCTGAATCATGGGAATGTCGCGTGCCGCGCAGGCATCGGCCAGATAGCCGGGGCCTTTGGCGTTCACGGCATAAGCGAGTTCCGGTTCTTCCTCCGCCCTGTCAACGGCTGTATAAGCCGACGCATTGATCACCAGATCCGGAGCGGATCTTTCCACCTGAAGGGCAACCTGCGCCGGGTCCGTGATATTAAAATCCGGCAGGTCAACGCTTTCCACCGTGAATCCGGCCCGCACGCTTTTCTCTCCCAGCGCCCACCCCAGCTGTCCGTTTGATCCGATAATAAGCAGTTTCATAAATATTCTGTCTTGTTTATTGCATCGGCACCGATGCGTCCGTATCAATCATATCAAGGAGATATCGGCCGTAACCGTTCTTCTTCAGCGGTGTTGCCAGCCGGGCCACCTGATCAGTGTTGATATATCCTTTCCGGTAGGCGATTTCCTCAACACACGCGACCTTCAGCCCCTGCCGTTTTTCGATCACTTCGATGAAACTCGATGCCTCCATGAGGCTTTCGTGGGTGCCGGTGTCCAGCCATGCCACCCCGCGGCCGAGTTTTTCCACGGCCAGCTGGCCGCTCTCCAGATAGACCCGGTTGACATCGGTAATTTCAAGCTCTCCCCGGTCGGACGGTTGAATCTGTCCGGCAATGTCGAGCACCTGGTTATCGTAAAAATAGAGGCCGGTCACCGCCCAGTTGGACTGGGGGCTGACCGGTTTTTCTTCCAGGCGGATCGCCCGCCCTGCATCATCGAAGGTGACGATGCCGTACCGTTCCGGATCGCGCACCCAGTAGCCGAATATTTTCGCGCCTGTTTTCAAATCCGCCGCCCGGGTGACTTTCTCCGAGAGACCATGGCCATAGTAAATATTATCGCCCAGCACCAGACAAACCTGATCATTTCCAACAAATTGCCGCCCGATAATAAACGCCTGAGCCAGCCCTTCCGGCCGGGGCTGCGGGGCATAGGAAAAAGAAAGTCCCCACTGGGCGCCATCCTTGAGCAGGGCTTCAAACCGCGGCAAATCTTCCGGTGTCGAGATGATCAGTATCTCACGGATCCCCGCCAGCATTAAAACGGAAAGCGGGTAGTAGATCATCGGTTTGTCGTAAACCGGCAGCAGTTGTTTGCTGACAACGGTCGTAATCGGATACAGCCGGGTACCGGATCCGCCGGCCAGGATAATCCCCTTCATAAATCGATCTCCTGTTTATCTATTCGAGATGGGTCAGCGGCGGCTTGCCGATGGGATAGACGTTAAAACCGATGTCAAAGCAATGCTGATGGTCGATAATATTGCGGCCATCAAAAATAAACGCCGGTTTGACCATCCCGGCAAATATTTTTTCATAGTCAAGGGTTTTATACTGATCCCACTCCGTCAGCACGGCAATGGCATGACATCCCGATGCCGCCTGGTATGGATCTTCAACATACGCCACCCGACCGTCGGCATCAGCCAGATCATTTCGGGCATTGCCCAGGGCCTTGGGGTCTGAAATCACCAGATCGGCCTGTTCTTCCAGAAGCCGCCTGGCAATATAGATGGCCGGGCTCTCCCTGGTATCGCCGGTATTGGCTTTAAACGCAAAACCAAAAATGCCGATCCGTTTGCCGGCCAGCGTATTAAACATGGCCTGAAGCATGTTTTCCACAAACCGTTCCTTCTGATAGGCGTTGATTCTGACGATACTGTGCAGGTAATCGGCCACTTCGTCCAGGCCGTAGCTCTTGCTGATATAGACAAGATTTAAAATATCCTTTTTAAAGCAGGACCCGCCAAAACCGATACTGGCGTTGAGATACCGGGACCCGATCCTGGGATCCATGCCGGCGGCCCGGGCCACATTGGCCACATCCGCCTCACTCTTTTCGCAGATCGCCGAAATGGCATTAATCGTTGAAATGCGCTGAGACAGAAAAACATTGGATACCAGTTTCGACAGTTCGCTGCTCCAGACATCCGAAGTAACAATTCTTTCCATTGGCACCCAGTTCGCATAAATATCAACCACCTGCTGCCGGGCGGCGATACCGGAATCGGTCAACCGGGATCCGACCAGAACACGGTCCGGTTTCAGCAGATCGTTGATCGCCGTCCCTTCGGCCAGGAACTCGGGATTGGACAGAACATCAAAGTGCAGGTGCCGGTTATTCGAATTGAGAATCCGTTCCATGGCCAGGGCCGTTCGCACGGGCAGCGTGCTTTTCTCCACCACGATTTTCGATGAATCCGAACAGGCCAGAATCTGGCGGGCGGTTTTTTCCCAGTATTGCAGGTCCGCCGCCATGCCGGCGCCGACGCCAAAGGTCTTGGTCGGCGTATTGACGCTGACAAAAATGATATCCGCTTCCCGGATGTTGTTTTCGATATCCGTGCTGAAAAAGAGATTTTTCCCGCGTACCGCCTTGACAATCTCATCCAGACCCGGCTCGTAAATCGGCAGCCGGTCCGAATTCCACTCGTCAATGCGCCGGGCATTGATGTCAACCAGGGTGACCCGGTAATGGGGGCATTTGTAGGCAATCATCGCCATGGTGGGCCCCCCCACATACCCGGCGCCGATGCAGAGAAGATTTTGCTTAAAGTCTTCCGTCATCTGAATGCTCCTTCCCGTTTCTCATTCGCAGGTTTTCTCATATATACATCACTTTCATACGCCAAGGATTGCCTCCGCAACCGACTGCTGCTGCTCCACCGTCAGGTAGGGATGCATCGGAATACTGAAAATCCGCCGGGAACAGTCTTCGCTGACGGGAAAATCACCCGCCTGGTAGCCCAGCCCGGTGAAGGCCGTCTGAAGGTGCAGCGGCAGTGGATAGTAAACCGCCGTGGGAATCCCGGCGTTTTTGAGATGTGACTGAATCGACTGGCGCGTATCGCCGTCCTTCGCCAGCAGGCTGTACTGCGCCCAGGCACTTTCACAACCCGCCGGTTCCACCGGCAGGGTCAGAGCAGCCTCTTTTAACAGATCGTTGTAGCGCGCCGCCACTTCCCGCCGCAGCCGGATTTCCTCGGCAAATATATCGAACTTGGCCAGCAGCACCGCGGCCTGCAATGTGTCCAGGCGCCCGTTGATGCCGATCCGGATGTTATCGTATTTGTCCGTTCCCTTGCCGTGTACCCTGAGCGATCGAATTTTGTCGGCCAGGGCATCGGTGTCGGTAAAACACATGCCGCCGTCACCGTAACCGCCCAATGGCTTGGCCGGGAAAAAAGAAGTACAGGCGGTCTCGGCCAGACTGCATGCGGCCCGCCCCTTGTATCGTGCCCCGAAGGACTGGGCCGCATCTTCGACAACGACAAGACCATGTTTTTCGGCAACCGCGGCGATGGCTTCATAATCGGCCGGCAGCCCGAACAGGTCCACGGCAATCACGGCCTTGGGCGTCGCCGGGTCCGTCGCACCAGTGCGGGGCAACGGAAACCGCCCGGTGTCTTTGTTTTTTAAGGCGGTAATGGTCTGGTCCAGTTTCTCCGCACTCATGTTATAGTGGGGCGTGTCAATATCGACAAAAACCGGCACAGCGCCGATCAGTTGAATCACTTCCGCGGTGGCGATAAACGTAAACGGCGTCGTAAAAACGGCATCCCCCGGCCCGATGCCATGGGCCAGCAGGGCCAGCAGCAGGGCATCGGTTCCGGACGCACAGGCCACGGCATGAGTCACTCCGCAGAATGCGGCCAGTTTCTGTTCCAGTTCCGCCACTTCCGGCCCCATAATATATTTTCCGTGGTCAAGCACCTGATGAATATTGGTTTCAATCCGTGCACGAATCCGCTTCTGCTGGGCCGCCAGATCAATGAACTGCATCATGGGTTTCTCCTGATAATTATCGGTTAGGTAGTGACCTCGATGCATTCAATCGAGGATAACAGTTTTTTCGGGTCGAATGCCCTGCTGGACCAGTTTTTCCCTGATTATTTTCCGGGAATCGATGGCGGTGATAATCACACGGTCAAAAGACAGTGTCTTCAAGCTGGAAGGCGCCGTCACTGAGTGTCCGAGGAATTTCTGCCCAACCTTATTATCATCGACCATGGCAATCATCTTGATTTCCGTCTCCTGCAGAGAAATATAGGCAATCTCGGCAAACTGACCGATTCCGTAAAATGCCACCCGGCGGACACCGGCACTGGCCAGATCCTGAAAAAGAACCTGTAACCGGCTCCGGGCGCCTTTGTAGAATTGATACGAATGGTGGATATAGGCATAGGTCAACCGGCTTTTTTCAGCCATCCCCTTGGGCGTCAGCATATATGCCACCCGGTTTTTAGGAATGGTGGTAATTTTGAAATATCCTTTTTTGGCCAGTCGCTTGACAAAAGAATTAATCAGGCCCAGGGAAACGTTGAGCTGTTTGGCCAGATACCGTTGACTGGGAGAGTGATTCTGCTCGATTTCCTCCAGCAATTGGAGGGTCCGTAACGCATCGTTATCCATAATGATTTCTCTTTGCCCGGAACGAAATACGGAAAGGAAAGGATAGCTCCGCCTGGTGGGGTCGAAACAGCCGGCCCTCAGAAACAGATGGCGGGAATCGGATTGCGAGGGCCCTGTTCAACAGATTGAAAACGTTTGATAAATGACCGGACCTCAAAGTGTTCAATCTTTGAACACGTTTAGACTGCCTTGTCAAGGGAAAAGTGCCCGGCGTCCGTCAGCATGGCCGGGCGATGGGATGCGGCAGCAAGGCGGGCTGTTTTACGTCACGGGCACATGTCAGGCGCGGACGGCCGCCGCCATTTCACTGAAGCAGTTTTTTCAGCAATTTACCGGCTTTTCGTTCCAGCACCTTACCGGCCGCCGACCCGATCAGTTTTTTCAAGGTCGTCTGAAACCCGGCCAGATTCAATTTGGGCTTGGTGATCGTGCCGCCGATGGGGATATCGATGAAGGCATCCTGCAGATACGCATACACCTGCTTACCCACCAGTTCCGGGGTGACGGGAATCCGGGCCATATAATCCAGGGTCCCGTCAAACCCCATGCTGCCGCTCAGTGACAATCGGTAATCCTTGACCTTCAGCTTCAGGGGAGAGCACCGGATCCGGCCATTTTTACAGCTGAATTCAATGGTGCGGTCGCCAATCTCCGTATCCCGGGCCTTGACCTTCATCACCGCCAGGAGGTCGTAGATCAGCCCCTCGGCCTTGAGGTGAACATCGTTGAATTTAAGAACACCGGAAAAGGCCGCCTTGCTGCGCGCCACCTCGGAAAGGGGCCAGGAGAAATGGTCCATGACCAGATCCACCGCCCCGTCAACCGCCGCCGTGCCTTTAAACACCGGATGAATCAGGGCGAGGAGATCATTGGCCATGTCACGGGTTATCCGAGCCTGGCTTAATATCGTGGAATGGGCCGGTAATGACAGTACGGGCGTTGGGGCGGACAGATCGATGGCCGGTTGCAGGGCCAGTTCTCCGCCGTTGACCGCGGCCTTGATATCCGAGCGGGCCATCGATTTTTCGATCTTGACGGGCATATCAACGGATTTCAGCGTGAGGCCGAATCCCCTGACCCGGTCGGCATGGAGGGCCAGCGCCAGGGCGGCCCGTTTAAACAACGCCTGCCATTGGCCTTTTTCCGTCTGGAAATGGATAACAAACGGCCGCCGACTCCGGCCGCTGAGTTCCAGGTCCGTTCCCAGCACGGCATTGATCGGATTCTGAAGTTTTTCCAGGTCAACGGCGATCTCCCCCTTGGCCGACAGCCGTTTTTCCTTTCCCCTGGGCGCAATCCGCCCCGAGGCCGTCAGGGACAGAGGCGTCGAATCGAGGGCGACCTTTTCAATCGTCAAGAGACCGCGGGCCAGATCCCCTTTCAGATTCATTGTCAAGTGCACTTTTTTCTCGTTCAGCAGTACGGCGCCGTCCGAGTCAACCCGGATCGGCGCAAAGGAACCGGCCAGGCGGACCGTCTGATTTTTGGCATCGGTCAGATCCAGCCGGATGTCAATCTTCGCTCGGCCGGCAATTTTCGTCTTTTCCGGTAAATTCAGCAGGCCGCCGGGCAATTGTGCCAGCCGGGCCAGATCAAAGTTGACCGTTCCGCTGCCTCTGGCGCCATGTCCCACATCCGCCCAGTCGTCAACCGTCAAATCGGGGAACCGTACATTTCCGGCATCGGCCGTGATTTCCACGGGTGCCAGCCGGACCGACCGGGTGTTGAGATTGATCTGCCCCTTTGTATGTACAATGATGTGTTTATCGGCAAAGCGCTGTTTCCCCTGCCGCAGGGCAAATCGGTCAATGGTAACCATGGTTTTATCAAGCGTGACCCGCTTTGAATCCAAAGAAAACCGGGTGTGAATATCGGCCTTGCCGGCGGCCGACACATCCGGTGGCAGGACGCTCATGGCGCCGAGCATCCTGAAAAGGGGGGCCAGCGCCAGGGTGCCGTCAAAGCCCGCCTGTTGGACCCGCACAGCCGGATTAAGCTGCGCGGCGCTGCTTTTCAGGCGCCCCTTGCCCAGCCAGCTGTCGAAATCAATCACCGGACGGGACAATGCCTGCAGACGGGTATTTGGATCAAGCGTGACATCCGTTTTCAGATTGAGGGCCAGCCGGTGCCGGGGAACGATCGTTTTGCCCCCGCGCTGCAGCTGCAGGGCGCTGCTGGAAAGCCGGGCCTCAATGAAATGCGCCCCGCCAGACCGGGCACCGGCGTGAAGGGCCAGATCGAGTTTCCCGGCCCCCCGCCATCCCCCGGTATCAATGAATTTTCCCGCTTCTTTCAGGGCGGCCTTGAGATCGGCATTGACCCGGACCGTCAGATCGGTCAAATCCCCCTGGCCCTTTCCCGATAAAAATGCGGATTGAACGGAAAACTTGTCCAGATGGACGCCATTTTCCCCGTAAGATCCAACAGCTGCCGCGGACATGGGTTTATCGAGGGACAGTTTCTTTTTTCCACTGATGCCGGCCAGTCGATCCATATGAATCCGGCCATCGAAACGGGTCGTCCGGGCATCCGTTTCCACCGTGGCGCTGAGGGCCACCCGGCCCCGGGTGATCCGGGTGCCTTTTTTCAGATGGACAGTCGCCGGCAGCTGGACGGAAATTTCGGCCAGATCCAGTGCTGCTTCTGTTTGAAACCGGCTGTTTCCCCGGATGTCCAGCCGTCCGGTGACCACACCGCGAAACAGACGGGAATCAACCGCCAGCCGCTTGACAGTGATCTCATTGCCTTTTTGAAAGGCATCGACAGCGCACGATATTTTCGCCAGCGCCGGCGTGTCCGTTTTCAACGGACCGCCGGAAAGCCGGATATCGGTGCCCGTCAGATCTCCGGTCAGATGCAGGCCGGATGCCGGATCACCGTCCACCTTGAACCGGCCGTTCACGGTTCCCTTTCCCCTGGGCGTTTCGGCCAGCACCGCTCCCATGTCCAGCAAAGCGGCCATATCCCAGTTTTTAACGGCAAAATCCGCCTCGGACCGCATCGGCTGAACGGCCACCGTCTCCGGCATGGGGACAAGGATTTTCCCCTGGCCCGATATCTCACCGCCGCCCTCGCCAGCCAGGGCCTGCACCTGATAAACAACCGGTTTTTCCCGCCCATCAACCGTCAAGTCAAGCTTTATATTTTTTGCAATAACATTCTCTTTTTTATTAGAATATACAATTGACACCATCCCGTCGGAAAGATGGATATCAGCGGCCGTGAGCGGCAGCAGAAAAGGGGATGCGGCGCGGTCCGGCCGATCCCCGCCACCGGTCGCGGCCGGCGCATGGGGCGCATCCGGATCGGTGCCGCCGGCAGGCACGCGGGACGCGGCACCCCGATCCGGCACCGTGATCACGCCCCGGGGCCGGACAATGTCGATCCGTCCCGGCTGGCGATAATTCAGGGCCAGCCCCAGCAGGCCTTTGGCCAGCGTGATTCGGTCAACCGCAGCGGCCACCCGCGCCGATGAATCCTCATACGTGAGCGCGTCGCATTCAATACCGCTGA
>Ga0256846_1000693_pt1 | contig 12601 bp, 11 predicted proteins | sample TevniametaG_FD_189098 | JGI IMG/M metagenome (GOLD analysis project Ga0256846, IMG submission 189098) | Tube worm associated microbial communities from hydrothermal vent at the East Pacific Rise, Pacific Ocean - Tevnia | ecosystem: Host-associated > Annelida > Integument > Unclassified ...
GTTATTCGCAAATAATTGCCCCTGCTCTTGTGGAATAAATTCGCTTACAAAGCGATCTAATAATTCGGTTTGAGTATATCCTAACTTTTGCTCAATAGTTTTATTTATATATTTAATTTTTCCTTCTGTTGATACTATCAAAATAATATCATCACAAAAATCTAATAAATCACTATTACACACACTATTGTTTGCATTATTCATAAACCGATATTTTGACCTTGCAATATTTGTTCTTGAAATATTTTTTATTTCAATTTAGAATTTAAATTACTATTTTTACTTATCTAATTCAATTGCATTTTGGGCATAAATTATTAGGAGTTAATAATGAAAAACCTTTTATCACACTTAACTGTAGTTCTAATTTTACTTAGTGTATTGTGTGCACAAGAAAATAACATTAAAGTATATACTGTGAAATCCGGAATAATTGAATATAAATACTCCGGCTCAATGAGTGGCACGGAAACGGTTTATTTTGATAATTACGGACAAAAAGAAACTAAATACCAAAATATCGAAGTTTCTATTATGGGCACTAAACAAAAAATGAACAAAACAATTTATTCAACTCTTGAATCAATCATTACTGTTGACAACAATACAAAAACAGGAATGAAAATTCCCAATCCGATAAATTCTGTTTTACCAAAAGATAAAAAGCAAGAAGTTAAAGACTTAGGCATAAAATTAATGGAAAAAATGGGTGCCAAAAAAGTTGGTAACGAAAAAGTTTTAGATAAAGATTGTGAAGTTTGGGAAATGATGGGTAATAAATTTTACATATGGAATGGTTTTATGATTAAATCAGACGTAAATATGATGGGCATGAAAACAACTGTTATTGCAACTAAGATAGAACTGGATGTTAATGTTCCGGCAGATAAATTTGAAGTACCTAAAGATATAAAATTTCAAAAGATGCCAAGTATGCATTAAAAATTAAACGTCTAAAAAATTATTTTTAGGGGCTGTATTTGCAGCCTCTTTCTCTTTTGTTTAATTCCATTGTTATTCTTCCATTGTTATTCACTTCTACTTTCATTATTTTCAGGCAATCAAAAACTTAACTTAACGGCAGCATGATTGATTTAATTCACATTCTAAACTTTATCATTCTTTTGCTTTATATTGCAAATTATTTGTTATACGTAAAATTATTTATTAACAATTCAAAAAATATTTCCGAATCAACTCGTATTTTGTTGCCAACTACTTTAGCATTCCATGCAAGTTATTTATTATTTCGTATGATTGAATTCAAACATCCTCCAATTACAGATAAATTTGAAATATTCACATTACTTTCTTTTGCTCTTTTGTTAATCTATTTTGTTATCGAAAAAACAACTAAAAATAAAAAAACCGGAATATTTATTTTACTGTTTCCTCTTTCTTTTCAATTTGTTTCTACCGTTTTCATTAAAGATTCATACATAGTTAAAGAAGTATTGAATAATCCATTATTGGGCTTACACGTATCTCTTGCAATATTGGGTAATTCCGGCTTCATAATTTCCGCTGCATACGGTATTATGTTTGTATTGCTTTTTAGAAAAATTAAATTAAAAAATTACGGCTTGGTTTTTAAAAACATTCCAAGTTTGGATACTTTGGAAAAGATGACTTTCAGATCATTATTAATAGGTTACATTTTATTTTCTTTAGCAATTCTTATAGGTGCAGCATGGCTTCCAATTGCTTTTCCGGAATTTAACCATTTAGATCCTAAGCTTATATCAAGCATAATTATTTGGTCGATATATTCAATAGGATTGATATTTAAATTAAAATTCAAGTGGTATGGTAAAAAGGTAATTTATTTTTCCATAATTGGTTTTTTTATTACTATTTTATCGCAAATAATAACATTTATAACAACAAGTTTTCACTCTTTTAACTAATGCAATTAATAGGTATTTCCATAAATCATAATACCGCACCAATTGAAATGCGGGAAAGTCTTTATTTAAGCGAAGACGAAATCAGACAATTTGTTCCGATTCTGAAAAAAACAATTTTATCCGAAGGATTTATTTTATCTACCTGCAACCGCACCGAAATTTTCGGTGTTCCAAATAATCCTGATTTTTCTTCCGAAGACTTAAGACTTAAACTGCAAGAATTTAAAAATGTTAATAATTGCACTAAAAATAATTTCAATCATTTCTTTTCCTGCAGTGCCATCCGGCATATTTTCAAAGTTGCCGCCGGATTGGATTCTTTGATGATTGGAGATAGTCAGATTCTTTCACAAATAAAAGCTTCTTTTATACTTGCTCAGGAATTAGAATTTAATTCTACTATCATGAATAGAATCTTTGATGCAACACTTAAAGTCGGTAAACATGCAATTTCCAACACCAATATTGGCGAAGGCGCTGTTACAATTAGCTATGCGGCGGTTCAACTAATTCAAAAAATTTATTCGAATTTAAAAAATAAAAATATATTAATTATTGGTGCCGGCGAAACTTCCGAATTAGCCCTAACCCACATTGTTGATAAAGGTGCAGAAAAAATTACAGTAACAAATAGAACTTTTGAAAAGGCGAAAATCATTTCCGAAAAACACAAAACAAAAATTCTTAAGTTTCATGATTTTAGAAATCAATTACAATTATTTGATGTTATAATTTCAGCTACATCTTCGCCCGAACCCATTGTTACTTTTGCCGATATGAAAAAAGCGATAAGCAAAAGAAAGGGTGCACCAATTGTTGTTCTTGATATTGCAATCCCTAGGGATTTTGATGAAACTGTAAATAATATTGATAATGTTTTTTATAATGACATTGATTCGCTTAAAACTATCGTAGAAATAAATCTAAAAAAGAGACAGCAGGAAATACCGAAAGTAGAAAAAATAATTGAAGATGAAATGGTATTATTATTCAATTGGTATAATACATTAAATATTGTTCCCACAATAAAAAGTTTGCATAATTATTTTGAAACCTTTCGATTAGATGAATTGAGTAAAATTAAAAACAAAGTTTCCGAAAAAGATTTTGAAAAAATCTCGAATATGACCAGAAGATTAATAGGAAGAATACTTCATAACCCTACAATAACTTTAAGAGAATTTGCTGAAAACAATACTCAAACAAATAAAGCTTTAGAAATTTCGAACACACTTAAGGAATTATTTAAACTAAAAGATTAGGAAAATGTTTTGAATCTGAAACAAAAATTAATCATCGGTACACGCAAAAGCGAATTGGCTCTATGGCAAGCAGAATTCGTAAAAAGGGAATTACTTAAAGAGTATAAAAACTTGAAAGTTGAACTTAAATTAATTTCTACAAAGGGCGATAAAATTCTAAACAAATCTCTATCGAAAATTGGCGATAAAGGATTGTTTACAAAAGAATTGGAAAATTATTTATTGAATGGTGAAATTGATATTGCCGTTCACAGTTTAAAAGACATGGAAACTACCCTACCCAAAAATTTAATTCTGGCAGCAGTAACAAAACGCCACAACCCTCAGGATGTTTTAATTGCTCGGAAAAAAAATATGACCATTGATAAACTTCCCGAAAATGCTACGGTAGCTACCGGTTCACTTCGCAGAAAATCGCAATTAAAACACTTACGACCTGATATTAAAGTAGTTGATTTACGCGGTAATGTTCCAACAAGAATTCAAAAATTTTTAGAATCTGATTGGGATGCTATAATATTAGCTTGTGCAGGTGTGGAAAGATTAAAGCTAAAAAAACATATTTCATCCTATATTTCAACCGATGAATTAATTCCTGCTGCCGGTCAAGGTGCTCTTGGAATTGAAGTAAATAGCAAAAATAAATTTGCACTTGAAAGTGTTAAATTTCTAAACGATGAAAATTCATTTTACTCAACTTTAGCAGAAAGAGCATTATTAAACACTTTGCAAGGCGGCTGTCAGGTTCCTGTTGGGGTTTTCGCAGAAGTAAAATCCAACGGACTTTATCTTGATGCTATAGTCGGGTCACTTAACGGAGATATTACTTTTAGAAAAAAAATACGTGGTGCAAAAAAAAATGCAATTCAATTGGGCACATCTTTAGCCAAAGATTTATTAAACGCCGGTGCAAAAGAAATATTAAATAAATTGAAAAAAAACATTGTTTAAACAGATTACAAATATTGATGTTTTAATCACAAAAGATGAGAAAGAAGCCAAAGAAGAATTTCAATTTCTAAAAAAAAACGGATTCAATACAATTTCTTTTCCAACTATCGAACTTTCAGCAAACGATGATTTTTCAAACCCGGTAGAAACAGATATTAACTTTGACTATTTGGTTTTTACATCTGTAAACGCAGTAAAATTTTTTGCGGCAAGTAAACTGTATAAAAAATTAAAGGACAAATTATTAAACTGTAAAATTCTGGCAATCGGAAGTAAGACAAAGCAAATATGCCAAGAAAACAATTTCGAAGTTAATTTAATGCCCAAGAGTTTTTCATCAGATGGAATTATAGATTTATTTTTAACTCTGAATATTCAAGATAAAAATATTTTAATTCCTTCCTCATCAATTTCAGATAATAAACTAAAAGATAAACTTGAATCCTTGGGAGCAAATGTTGAGCAACTCCCTATTTATAAAAACACAATAAAGCATTACTCAAAAAATGAAATTGATTTCATAAAAAAAAATAAACCTCATATTTTTGTTTTTACAAGTCCGTCGAATTTAGGCAATTTCATCAAACTGTTGCAAATAGAAAACCCTAAAAAATACTTTGCTGATATTTTATTTTGTGTAATCGGAAACAAAACAAAATCATCCGCCGAACTATTAGAAATAAACGTTCATATTTGCCCTAAAGTTTTTAATTTAAAATCTGTATTTACAGAAATTATAAAAAAATATAACATATAAAGTTGGGAATAAACATAATGGAAAATCTAAAAAACGATCTTTTCATTCGTGCCTGCAAACGAGAAAAAACAGAAAGAACACCAATTTGGATAATGCGACAAGCAGGAAGATATCTACCTCAATACAGAGCAATCCGAAAAAAAGCTGATTTTATGACAATGTGTAAAACACCTGAATTAGCTTCCGAAGTAACCATTCAACCTGTTGACATAATTGGTGTTGATGCGGCAATAATATTTTCCGATATACTTGTTATTCCTGAAGCAATGGGAATGGAATTGCAAATGATAGAAAATCGCGGACCTGTTTTTCCCAAACCAATTAATAATCATCATGATATTAGTCATTTAAAAAATATCACTCCTGAAACTGATCTCAAATATGTATTAGATGCTGTTGAGCTCACGAAAAAAGAATTGAACGGTCGAGTTCCGTTAATTGGTTTTTGCGGTTCACCTTGGACTTTGATGACATACATGGTTGAAGGATCAGGCTCCAAAAACTTCTCAAAGGTCAAAAAATTTATTTTTAATAACCCCGAATTAGCTCATATTTTATTGAATAAACTTGCTTCGGCTTGTGCTGCCTACCTTTCGGCAAAAATTCAATCGGGGGTAAATGCTGTGCAAATCTTCGATACATGGGGTGGGCTTCTTTCCCCTAATGATTACAAGGAATTTTCACTTCAATACATTCAACAAATTATTTCGAACTTAAAAAAAAGTGATGAACCGGTAATTCTATTTTCCAAAGGTGTTCATCACAGCATAAGAAAAATTGCCAAATCGGGAATTGATGTATTAGGACTTGATTGGACGTTAAATATCGGAAAAATAAAAAAGCGCGTCAGCCATCTAGTAGCTCTGCAAGGCAACCTTGATCCCACTGTTTTATATGCCGATGCGGAAATTATAAAAATGAAAGCTAAAGCCGTATTAGAATCATACGGCGAAGGAACAGGACATATATTTAATTTGGGGCATGGAATATTACCCGATGCAAGTCCCGAAAATCTAAAAGTTTTAGTAGATTTTATAAAAAACGAAAGTCAACGCTATCACCAATTTTAGAATCAAAACAGAAAGTTTAAGATGAAACATTTTGACATCGAAATATTAAAAAAATACAATAAACCCGGACCTCGATACACAAGCTATCCTACTGCACCAAATTTTAAAACCAATTTCCCACACGCAAAATATATTGATGAAATTATTCGAACCAACGGGAATGAATCTAATTCGCCTCTTTCCATTTATTGCCATATCCCTTTTTGCGATACTTTATGTTACTTTTGCGGCTGTAATACAATTATCTCCAATAATAGAGAACGAGTATCAAAATATGTTGATTTTTTGAAAGAAGAAATTGATTTAATGTTAACCTATCTAAATACCGAACGAAAAGTAAATCAGTTTCATTGGGGAGGTGGCACACCAACTCATTTAATCCCCGAAGAAATATTGGATTTAAAAAATTTTATAAACGAGAGATTTAATTTTGCTCCCAATGCCGAACAAAGCTGTGAAATTGATCCGCGCGGACTTACTTTCGAACATATGCATACATTGAAAAGCACAGGATTTAATAGGATCAGCTTTGGCGTTCAAGACTTCAATCCTGTGGTGCAAAAGGCAATTAATCGAATCCAACCCGAAGAACTAACGCGTAAAGTTGTTCAATGGACAAAAGACTTAGGCTTTAATTCGGTTAATCTTGATTTAATTTACGGTCTTCCACACCAAAACGTTTCGGAATTTGAAGTATCGATTGATAAAATTATTGATATAAACCCTGAGCGCATTGCACTATTTAATTTTGCGTATGTACCCTGGATGAAGGAACATCAAAAATTGATAGACGAAAAAGCTTTGCCTTCTGCCGAAGAAAAATTAGAAATCTTTGAAATGGCAATTACCAAATTAACCGATGCCGGTTATGTTTTTATCGGAATGGATCATTTTGCCAAAGAAGATGACGAGTTAACCATCGCTCTTCGGGAAAAAAAATTGCAGCGCAACTTTCAAGGATATACTACAAATGCCGGTGCTGATTTATATGCTTTCGGATTAACTTCAATTAGTCAACACGGACGCACTTATGCCCAAAATCATAAAACCGAAAAAGAATATTTCAGCGCAATAGATAAGGGATTTCTTCCTATTTCCAAGGGTTACATTTTATCAGAAGATGATTTACTCCGACGAAAAGTAATTATGAAAATCATGTGTGATTTTCAATTAAATTATTCTGAAATTGAAAATGAATTCCAAATTAATTTTAAAGAATATTTTAAATCCTCACTCGAAAAATTAGATACTTTTTTAAATGACCAATTATTAATTTTTACCGATAACGGTTTTAAGGTAACCGAAAAAGGAATTTTCGTTATTCGGAATATTGCTATTTGTTTTGATGCTTTTTTTGAACTAAAAAAACAAACAGGAAAGTTTTCAAAAACTTTGTAGAAAGGAATTATGAAACAAGCTGTTGTACTTTTGAATCTTGGAGGACCTGATTCCATTGAATCTATTGAGCCTTTTCTTACTAATTTATTTTCTGACAGAGAAATTTTTAAAATCCCTTTTTTTCAAGAAACCATTGCAAAAATTATTGCAAAAAAAAGAGCCCCGAAATCCTCGACGCAATATAAAAAAATCGGCAACTCTTCCCCCATAAATTATTGGACAGAATTACAAAGAAAAAAACTGTCTGAAGAATTAAAGGAATTTGGAATTGATGTATTTATAGGCATGAGATATTGGAAACCATTAATATCCGAAACCGCTCGTGAAATAAAAATGAAAAATTATGAAAAAGTTTTGCTGCTTCCTTTATATCCTCAATATTCCTTTTCTACAACTAGATCTTCTTTTAATGAATGGAAAAAAAATTATGATTTAAATAACTGTATTTTTGTTGAATCATATTTTAATGACCCGAACTACATTAAAGCAATTAACAACAGAATAAACCAAGCTTTCAAAAAAATTGAAAATGCCAATTACAGAAATACAGCTATACTATTCAGCGCTCACGGTTTACCCAAATCATTTATAAAAAAAGGTGATCCATATGAACAACAAATATATAAAACCGTTGAAAGGGTTATTGCAGATCGAGATCTGAATTTTAAATATTTTGTTTCTTTCCAAAGTAAAATCGGCCCCGTAAAATGGCTAAAACCTTCTACAATTGAAACCATCAAAATAATTGCTAAAAATGAAATTAATAATTTAATTGTAGTCCCGATTTCATTTGTTTCGGATCATATTGAAACGTTATTCGAGATTGATATTGAATATCGTAAATTTGCTAATTCCATTGGAATTAAAAATTTTGTTATAACAGAAGGTTTAAATGATATGTCGGAGTTTATTTTGGCCTTAAAATTTTTAACTATTAACTATTTGAATTTAAAGTATGACTAAAAAAAAGAATATAGTAATATTAGGAGCAGGAATTACCGGGCTTTCAATAGCACATTGGTTAAAAAAAGTTGGTATCAGTTGCAAAATTTTAGAATTGTCACATGAAGTTGGCGGCTCGATGCAAACGGAAAAAATTGAAGATTTCCTGATTGATTACGGACCCAATAGTGGTTTGGAAACTACCCCATTAATTAAAACGATTGTTTCCGATATTAATTTTACCGATGAAATGATTTATGCAAATTCATCCTCAGCAAAGAGATATATTTTAAAAAACGAAAAATTATTGCCTTTGCCTACCGGACCTTTTCAATTTCTCACTGCAAAATTATTTTCACCGAAAGCAAAATTCCGTTTGGCTTTGGAACCCTTTATTGGAAAATCCGAGGACGGTTATTATCAGAGCATAGCAGAATTTGTTGAACGACGACTTGGAAAAGAGTTTTTAAAATATGCAATTGATCCTTTTGTTTCAGGTGTTTTTGCCGGCGATCCTCATAAACTATCTGTAAAATCTGCCTTTCCGAAGCTCTACAGATTAGAAGAAGTTTACGGAGGATTAATTAAAGGAATGATAAAGGGCGCAAAGGAAAGAAAAGCCAGAGGCGAAGATTCAAAACAAAATGCAAAAATGTTTTCTTTTAAAAACGGAATGCAAAGTTTTACTCGTGCTATTGCCCGAAATTTGAACGGTGGAATAGAATTAAGTGCAAAAGTGATTCGAGTTACCGAGTCAACCGAAGAATTTACAAAAGGTCAATTTAAAGTAGAATTTTTAAAAAATGAGAAGCGGGAAACAATTTTTGCCGACAAGGTTATTTCCACAATTCCCGCTTATCAAGCTGCTGAAGTTTTTCGTGAAATGGATTCAAATTTACGCACGCACTTGTTAAATATTTACTATCCTCCGGTAATGGTTTTGTATCTGGCTTTTCAAAAGAAAAACATATTGCAACCTTTAGACGGTTTCGGATATTTAATTCCTTCAGCAGAAAAGAAAAAATATCTTGGTGCAATTTGGAGTTCTACAATTTTCCCGAACCGCGCCAACAACGATAATGCTGCCTTTACCATTTTTGTTGGCGGTGCAAAAAACAGCAACTTTTTTGAGCAACATCATTTGCAATACATAGAAGATATTATTGCCGACTTTAAATCAACAATGAAAATAACTGCAGAGCCTTTACTTGTTAAACACAAGCTATGGCAATCGGCAATTCCGCAATACAATTTAGGATATATCGAGCATGAAAATTATTTTATAAACTTCGAAAAAAACCATCCGGGAATATTTCTTGCCGGAAATTATCGCGGTGGAATAAGTGTTGGAGATTGCATAAAAAATTCGAAGAAAATTTTTGATGATGTTACTTTAACATTAAAATAATAAAGATTAAATAAATTTGGAGAAATTATGTTTCCACAGAAGAGATTAAGAAGATTACGTTATAATTCCGGCGTAAGAAATATGATAAGAGAAACCTATTTGCACAAAGAGGATTTAATTTATCCCCTATTTGTAGCACCCGGAACAAAAGTAAAAAACCCTGTAAAATCAATGCCCGGCGTATTTCAAATGTCAATTGATGTTTTAGTTGATGAATGTAAAGAAGTTGAAGCATTAGGAATTCCGGCCGTCATCCTGTTTGGCATTCCGGAACACAAAGATGAGCAAGGAAGTGAGGGGTATGCTCCTGATGGTATTATCCAGCGCGCTGTGCGTGCCATTAAAAAGGAAGTGCACAATCTAGTTGTTATCACTGATGTTTGCTTATGTGAATACACATCACACGGGCATTGCGGATTATTAAACGGTGAAGAAATTCTAAATGATGAAACAATATCTTTGCTTGCAAAAATGGCAGTTACTCATGCCGAAGCCGGCGCTGATATTATTGCCCCTTCGGATATGATGGACGGTAGGATTTTGTCAATTCGCAAAGCACTTGATTACAAAGGTTTCCAAAATATTCCTATTATGAGTTATGCTGTAAAATACGCATCAGGATATTACGGACCATTTAGAGATGCTGCTGATTCCGCACCGGCTTTTGGCGACAGACGCTCTCACCAGATGGATGTTGCTAATGCCTTGGAAGCTTTGCGCGAAGCCGAATCCGATATTGAAGAGGGTGCTGATATTATTATGGTTAAACCGGCCGGCCCTTATTTGGATATTATTACAAAAGTGAAAAGTGCTTTTGAAATGCCTACTGCCGCTTATCAGGTTAGCGGTGAATATTCTATGATCAAAGCTGCCGGAATTAATGATTGGATTGATGAGGAAAGAGTTATGATGGAATCTTTGCTAGCCATTAAACGTGCCGGCGCCGATATGATTTTAACTTATTTTGCAAAAGATGCTGCAAAATTTTTGTCGAAATAAAACTGAACGAGGGAAAAATGCAAATTAATAAAAGTGAAATTTTATTTAACAAGGCTTGCCAAAATATTCCCGGAGGAGTAAACTCGCCGGTACGAGCCTTTAAATCCGTTGGTGGAAATCCGATTTTCATGAAATCCGGAATCGGAGCAAAAATGATTGACACCGACGGAAATGAATATATTGATTATATTGGAAGTTGGGGACCGCACTTATTTGGTCATAACCCACAATTTATAAAACAAGCATTATTGGAAGCCATTGAAAACGGCACCAGCTTTGGAACACCTACCGAACTGGAAGTTAAGATGGCTGAACTTGTTTCTGAACTTGTACCTTCAATTGAATCGGTGCGAATGGTTAATAGCGGAACAGAAGCTACTATGTCTGCAATCCGTGTTGCTCGTGGATACACCGGCAGAGAAAAAATCATAAAATTTGAAGGCTGTTATCATGGCCATGCAGATTTCTTTTTGATTAAAGCAGGTTCCGGCGCTCTAACCCTCGGCGTGCCAACAAGTCCCGGAGTTACCAAAGGAAACGCTGCCGATACTTTACTTGCTGTTTATAATGATTTTGAATCCGTAGAAAAATTAGTTGAAGAAAATAATGATCAAATTGCTGCTATTATTATTGAACCGATTGCAGGCAATATGGGTGTAATTCCTGCCGAAAATGATTTTTTGATTAAATTAAGAGAACTATGCACATCAAAAAATATTGTATTGATTTTTGATGAGGTAATGTCGGGTTTTCGTGTTGCAAAAGGAGGTGCTCAAGATATTTTACCAATAAAACCGGATATAACTACGTTGGGTAAAATTATCGGCGGCGGTTTGCCGGTAGGTGCTTTCGGCGGAAAAAAGGAAATTATGAATTCGCTTGCCCCTGTGGGACCTGTTTATCAAGCCGGCACATTAAGTGGGAATCCGTTGGCAATGGCGGCCGGAATAGCAGCATTAAATTATATTAAAAATACTCCTTCAATTTATGACGACTTGGAAAAAAAATCAAAATTCCTGGAAATGGGTTTTTCGGAAAACCTGAAAAAATTGAAGCTGAACTTTACAATGAATCGAGTTGGCTCAATGAGCTGTTTGTTCTTTACCGATAAAAAAGTTAGAAATTTTTCAGACGCTGTAACTTCCGATACAAAATTGTACGGAAAATACTTCCACGAAATGCTGAAGCATGGAGTTTATCTTGCTCCGGCACAATTTGAGGCTATGTTTGTTTCCACCGCTCATTCGAATGAAGACTTACAAAAAACTATTGCTGCACAATATGATTCTCTGAAATCTATTTTATAAAAACAAGGGAACGCAATAATTGCGTTCCCTATATTACTAATCTTTTTTTGAGGTTTATATTTTTGAGGATAATAAATTTAAGCCCTAATTTGCTGACTGGTTGAAAATAATAAATACCAAAGTCAAACGGATTTTGAACTTCGTAATTCCTACCCTACTTTTTACAAAGAAAACTCTGTCTCTTAAGCTTTTACATTGGTAAACAGAAACAGCATAAAAACAAAAATTATTGAGTTTCTCTCTTTTCCCTCAGAATGTGTAAAAATGCATCTAAAAAACACCTCATGAAATTACATTTTCCGGATAGCTCCTTTTGGCACTATCCAGAATAAAACTACTTTTCGCACCAAAACACCCAACTGAAATCTCTCGAGGAAAACGTGCCACTATATTTGGAATTGCTGTTCCATTCATCTATTGTAATCTTATATTTTGTAGTTAGTTTAATACTTACCGGCTCCGCCATCCATTCATTTCGTTGAAACAAAGCATACAAAAACTCCGGAAGATTATTATTACCATTATCCTTAAAAGCTAAAGTTTCCTTAATCGAACATTCATCATGACACAAATAGTTTCTTATCATTTTCAATGTATCGC
>Ga0256846_1000694_pt1 | contig 12599 bp, 12 predicted proteins | sample TevniametaG_FD_189098 | JGI IMG/M metagenome (GOLD analysis project Ga0256846, IMG submission 189098) | Tube worm associated microbial communities from hydrothermal vent at the East Pacific Rise, Pacific Ocean - Tevnia | ecosystem: Host-associated > Annelida > Integument > Unclassified ...
TAAACGCTGCGGCAACACCTGCGGTTACCATACCTAAGGCCATTAACCTTACGTATGAAAGTACAATTCCTAGAACTCCTGTTGTGTTGGAGTAAACGTTGTAGGTTCCCCAAATAATCCGTCCCCCCCAGCCTTTGAGCAATGAAAGGCCGAATGTTAAATTCAATATAAATACTAAAGCAAGATAAAGATTCGATGCAAGTATTCCACTGACATAAAGTACAATAGATGCAAGCGCGATAGAGGCAATAATTAATCCGGGTACTTTTAATGTTTTTCCGGATAGTCCCTTAAATAATGTGTAGAACCATAGGCTGGATGCTGCGCCGATAAGAATGGCTTTTATGTAAATTCCGGGTAGATGAAGAAAACCAAATCCCTTACTTGCCGCAAGTAAGGCCGATGTAACCAGTATCCAAAAAAGTATTGCGCTGGTCACAGAGGTTTTAGCCGGCCTTTCTGAGAGAACAATTGCTGTTGCTAGGCTTGCAAGAACTACTATCAGTAAGGGAATGAAAAGCGAAACAGGTAGCAGGGCAATATTTTTAGAGGTTGCAATCATTAAGGGTATTGCAAGGAATATTATGAACCATGGGAGACTTTCAAACAAAGCTGGTCCAAAACGTCGTGTGCGTAAGCCGTCAATAACAGCTATTCCAATTCCAAAGAGCATATTAAAGTAACCTAAACCCAGGGATAAGTAAAAGAAAGGCATGGGGTCTTTTAATGGGTCAAACCAGGTAAGTGAGTCTCTAAGGTGCATAAGCCAAGGTATTTGCAGCATATCAGGCATATTCCCAAACCAGGAGCCGGTTGCAGCGCCTGTAACAATTGTTAGCACACCACCGTAGAATAGTATCCACACCAAATCACCGCGTACTTTTTTGACCCAAATTAGATACGCGGTAATGAGAGTTATTACCAAACCGTAACCTGCATCCGTTAGACAAAGGGCGAAGAAGAGGGCAAAGAAGGGAGCCATAAAAGGTGTTGGGTCTGCTTCCGCGCCGTCGGGAGTGCCGTACATTTTCATAATCATTTCGAATGGGCGGACAGGGGAAATATTTTGCAGTGCAACTGGAGGTTGTTCTCCTTTATCGGGTTTAACACTGCGAATTTCTGTGGCTCCAAAACCAGCAAGTAATTTGTTGAGAGCTTTTCTATCTGACGAACGAATCCAGCCTGTGATGAAGGCAGCCTTGTTAGTTTTTCCTAATTTTTCATGCTGATTATATAACAGTTCTTCATTCTCAAAGTGGTCAACTGCTGTTTGCAGTCCAGACAGTTCATTAGTCATCTCAATAGCTTGGCGTCTAATTTCTTGCTTCTCCGCCTCTATTTCTTTAAGCTTTTTTTTGCGAGATGCAATTTCCTGAGCTGGAGTTTTAGAGAATCCTTTGAGTATAATTGTCTTAATTCCTGTTGCTTTCAAGGCATCTTCTACATCTAAAGTAATATCTTTTGAAAATAACAGCACCGCATATTCGGTGTCCGCTTCGGTTAGTATGGTTTGAATATCTATAGTTAAATTTTGCAAGGCTTTCAATAGAGCTTTTCGTTCTTCTTGACTTGAGATAAAGATAAAGCGTGCATTTGTTCGCTTAAGAGAAGTATATTCTGAAGGAGGATGAGTTAGGGTTTCCCATGGAGCAAGTGTTTCCAACTCAGTTTTAATATTTCTGGATTCTGCATCAAGGCGGGAGGCTTTTTCACTAAGCTGATTAATTTTCATCAAACGAGAATCAAGGTCAAGTTCTTTTACCCTATTACGGAATTCATCAACAGGTAGCGAAGGTTTGGATGCAAACATTCCGCCTTTGTTTTTAGGGGCGTAGCCTGCCAGAAAATGGATTGCCTGTGTTAGTGAAGCAAGGGTTTGTTTTAAGTCTTCCGGTGTTTGCTTGTTATCTTCGTTTGCTCCCTGCTCCATTGTTTCTTTTGGAAAGTCAGCAATGTGAAGAAGACCTTCTTCCTGCAACCTTCGCAGCAAATTATCGCGTTCAGCTATGTGGGTCGCGATTAAAACTTTTTCTACTTTTGCTGTTCCCACAGCTGTAAAATCCTTTTTTGTGCGTGAGTTGCAGCTTTATCTATTTTCGACTGAGCCTTTTTTCTAAGAGCTTCGGCTTCTTTTTTTGCCCTTTTTCTTAACTCTTCGGCTTCCTTAGATGCTTCTTTCTCGGCATCAAGGCGAGCTTTTGAAAGGGTAGCTTCCCGTTCTTTAATCAGATTCTCTTCCTGTTTTGCAGTTTGGGAAGAGACCTTTTCCAGCCCTTTTTGCCCGTCTTCTTCGGCAGCTGCAATAATCTTTGCCGCTTTTTCTTCGGCTTCTCTTATTTCTTTTAATAAATCCTGTTTCAAAAGGCTTGCTCCTTTTTGAAAAGCGCGCTTTTAACACAATTTCACACTCTTTCGCTCTCGGCGAATTATACGGTATGCCCTTGAAGTGTCAAGTTTAATAGTGAGGACTTAATTTTAGTTCCAAGCTTTACCTTATCCTTAAGGCAGAGTTTTGGTATGCTCAACTTTTCTTGTAAGCGCTTTTCTGCCTTGACCCTTTCGCATATATACGTATTATTGTTGGAAACTTTTACAAGGAGGATATTTATGAAGAAGATACTAACTCCGCTATTTCTAGTGCTTGTCGTTCTGACAGCTTGTGGAAAAGGTAAGAAAGCCGAGCCACCGAAAAAAGCAGGTCCTTTTGGAATTGTTCGTAGTTCTTGGACAGCCGAAACAACACCTCAGGATAGGGTGAATCGTGCTTTGGAAGTCCGCAATGTGGATATCGCACTAACTGGTTCTGAGAAAGCTACTATTGAAACTAACAAAGGCACTATTGTGGCGGAACTTTATTCAAAAGATGCCCCTCTTACTGTGCGAAATTTTATTCGTTTAGCTGAGTGTGGATTTTACGATAATCTTATTTGGCATCGCTATGTTTCCGATTTTGTTATCCAAGGCGGTGATCCTTTAGGGCGCGGAACCGGGAATTCAGGCTACAATATCCAGTTCGAAAAGAATCCTCGCAAGCACGAAGAAGGTGTTTTGGCTATGGCTAGAGGAAGCGATTATAACAGTGCGTCATGTCAGTTTTATATTAGCTTGAAGGCGCTTCCCAATCTTGACGGAGAATATGTTGTTTTCGGAAAGGTGCATGAGGGTATGGATGTAGTGAAGCAATTGCGCGCTCAAGATACAATTCGTAGTATACATATAAGCAAATGAAGAACGTAAAAAGCCGTATTCTGATTACAGTTGCCGTTAGTTTTTTGCTGGCGGCTGTTTCTATCAATTGTTTAAGGAAGGTTAATGTGCCTAATACCAATTCTATGAGCGCTAAGGACAGGGTTGAGATGGCTATGCGTCTTAAAGATGCTAAAGTTGAACTTAGTGAAAATGAAGTTGCTTTTGTTGAAACTAACAAGGGAAAGTTCAAATTTAAGCTTTATTCAGCAGAGTCGCCTAAAACGGTACGCAATTTTATTCGTCTTGCCGATGCCGGATTCTACAATGGTTTAACATGGCACCGCTATGTTTCTAATTTTGTTATTCAGGGTGGCGATCCGCTGGGTAATGGAACCGGTAATGCAGGTTATAATATAGATTTTGAGCCCAACACTATGACGCATGAGTTAGGTGCGGTGGGTATGGCGCGTGGGCCTTCGCTAAATTCTGGCTCATGCCAATTTTACATATGTCTTGCACCTCAACCAACTCTTGATGGTAATTATGTAGTGTTTGGGATTGTTACAGAAGGTATGGATGTTGTTCAAAAGCTAAGGGCTGGCGATACAATCAAATCCATAACAATTAAGCGATAATTATAGTTAAGAAGTTACGATCTTCAGATTTCCTAGATTATCCTTAGCGGTAATTAAAAAAAGGGCTTTTGCGCCCTTTTTTCTTATGAAGATATTAAAGTTTCCTTAAAGTCTATATCGTAGCGTATAAAAAGAAAATGGAAGTATAGTTTTTTCTAGTCTTAATTAAACGTCAACATGAACTGCAATGCCAGGTATAATATTATCAAACTTTGGGGAAAAGCCAATGTTTCCTGTAATGGTTAGCCAGTACAATGGGGAATAACTCACGCCCGGGAAGATATCAAATTGCGGAGTTTTGTCAGAAGTATTTAAATTGAGAAAAGCCTTGGTTTCAATATATACAAAGAAGTAATTAAAAATCTCCAATTCAGGAGTAAGCAGGAATTTAATTTCTTTCCGTTCTCCATAAAAAGAAAATGCTGAGCTGGCGTTAAAATGACAGCTAAAGTTGGAAAAGTTCACACTACTCATCAAGCCCGGTCCTAGAGCGAGTGAAATATTGCCTGTAAGAGGAATACTTATATCCAGAACAGGGGTGAGTGTAAAGTGTTTTGTTGAAATTAGTTTGTATCTACCTTCAATCCATGGATCTGTAAGGCCTGAGGTTACGGTGGCAGGTTTGCCGCCACTGTAGTTCATATAAAGGTTAAAATACAAGCTTGCGTCAAAGTCATAGGGGAGACCGTAGCCTATTGTAATTTGTGGATTCATAGTGAAACCGGAATCTTCTAAAGGAATTTTGCAGGGTATTGCTATTGCAAGATGGTTGTCGTTAGGTGCAAAAACTTCCGCTGATAGTGTGTAGAGCGGACGTGCGTTCAACGTAAGTATCCACAGAGTTAGAAAAAGAAAAACTTTACGCAAGGTTCCTCCTTGAGTTCTAAATTGCCTTCATTAAGTTTATATTAGTAAATTTCTTTATACACAGGCTAAGAATTACGAACATGTCGATTTTATTCCGGATGCAAATCAAAGTATGCAGAAATTCCGGGTGTTATCTTATCAAAAGTAGGTGAAAATCCACAAGCTGCTGAAATAACGAGTTTATCATTTAGCGCCCAGCTGATGCCTGGCCAAATTTCAATAGTGGGTTTGTCGTTAAAAGAATAAAAAGAATTCAGTTCGGTGTAAATGGAAAAGGCATCTCCTAGAGGCGCTTCTGCTGCGATAAGAGCAATTAACTTGCTACGGCTTGCGGGTGTGCTGAATTCCAGATGGTAAAACAAATTGGCGTGTATTGAAAAAAAGCTTAGGTTTCCGCTTGCTGCAAGACCTGGGGCTATGGCCCAAAATTTATTGTTATCCATGGGTACATATAGATTCAACAAAGGGGAGATGGCCAAATTGTCAGACTCCACTATGCTATATTTACCTTCAAACATAACATGTCCAAGACGAAATTCACCTGAAATTGTGGAAGCGTCAAGCATCATAGTGGCGTCAAGCTTTTCTGAAAATCCTAAGCTTGCCAGTAAAGCGGGGTAGAATAGCATCTGTTCTTCGCCTTTAAGCGGAAGAGAGCATGTTAGAATTGGACCAATAAATCCTTCTCCGCGAGCTAGGGTGTAACCTGAAAGAGTATTGAACGGGTCAGCCTTGAGAGTTGTCAAAGCGACGATTATAATAAGAACAAATTTACGCACGCATCAGCCTCCTTTTCTAAAGGATATGGCTCTATCGTCAATTGTCAATAAAATAGGTTATAGTTTCCAGGTGAGAATGAGTCATTTAGTTGTGGGTTTTTTAGGTGTTAGGGGGCTTTTTTATATTAGTCAAAAGCTATTCAAAAGATAGTTAAAAATTACTCAAACCTTCGGTTTGAGTTTAGGAGTTTGTAAAACAAACTCCATCTCTACATGTTAAGAGATTTAAACAGTACTTAAACCTTCGGTTTGAGTTTAGGAGTTTGTAAAACAAACTCCATCTCTACATGTTAAGAGATTTAAACAGTACTTAAACCTTCGGTTTGGGTTTAGGAGTTTGTAAAACAAACTCCATCTCTCTACATATTAAGAGATTCAAACAGTAGTAAAATCCTTGATTTGACTACTCTGTGCTATTTCCTGAACACATCGTCTTAGGCCTATCAAGCAAACTTTACTTATGCAAAAGATAGTCAAAAATTGGTGTTGGCGCTTTTTAGGATATTGATTTCAGGATTTTTTCAAGCTCGGCGTCCGATTGAATAGTTACTTTACGGGATTTGCTGCCTTCATAGGGGCCAACGATACCGGCTTGCTCAAGTTGGTCAATTATTCTGCCGGCACGTGCCCAACCTACATTTAATCTTCTTTGAAGCATTGAAACAGAGGCTTCTTTATGGCTCATTACAAGTCTTGCAGCCTCAGGAAAGAAATCATCCACATCTCCAAGTTCGGCTTTTTGCTCCATTCGTTCTTTAATAGGTTTTAATTCGTCAAGAGGAGGATAGTATTGCCCTTCAATAGCTTGTAGCACGGATGCACCTATTATTTCCGAAAGTTTCTGTCTCTTGGTCTCATAAAGCGTCTCTGTTGGGTCAAGCAAAGGATCAAGCAGATCAGCAGAGATAATTGCTTGTGTGTATTCTAAGGCTTGCTCTTCGTCTACCTGTCCTATATTGTAAAGAATTGATTTAAGCCGTGAGCGGGCAAGTTTTTCCACAATGCGTTGCACTTCAGGTGCGGAAACAAAGGAGCCGTGGAGTCTTATAGGTTCGCCTTTCCCTGGTGGGAGGAAAAGCATGTCGCCTTTACCTAGGAGGGCTTCAGCTCCGTTCATATCAAGTATTGTCCTTGAATCCGTTTTAGAGGCTACTTGAAAGGCTATTCGTCCGGGAAAATTTGCCTTAATTAGTCCTGTAATAACGTCTACCGATGGTCTTTGAGTTGCAAGGACTAAATGGATACCTACGGCTCTGGCCATTTGAGCTAGTCGAATAATGCGTTGTTCTACCTCTCCAGGAGCAGTGAGCATTAGGTCTGCAAGTTCATCTACGATAACTACTATGTATGGTTTAGGTTTTTTAGAAAGGGCATTGTATCCTGAAATATCCCGAACCCCGATTCTTGAAAATTCTTTATAGCGTTCTTCCATTATTTTGACAGCTAACTCAAGACAATTTGCTGCTTTGCGCGGATCTACAATTGCCGGTTGAATAAAATGAGGAATAGGATTATAGGCAGGGAGTTCAAGACGTTTAGGGTCAATGGCCATGAACCTTACTTCGTCTGGACCTGAGTTTAGTAGCATACTTGTGAGTAAGCTGTGAATACATACCGATTTACCAGATCCTGTAGTACCTGCGATTAATAGATGTGGAATTGCGGCAAGGTCGGCAATTTGAGGAGCGCCAGTAATAGTTGTACCCAAAGCAAGGGTTAGTGGGCTTTTTGAGGAGAGGAAATCGGGGGAACGTACAATCATCCTTAAGCCTACTGTTTTTCTATCTTTGTTTGGAATCTCTATTCCAACCGCAGATTTTCCAGGTATTGGTAGTATTCTTATTCGGTCAGCTTTCAAGGATAAAGATAAATCATCAGCCAAGCCTGTTATTTTGGATATTTTAATGCCTGGAGCAGGATGATATTCGTAGCGGGTAATAACCGGTCCAGGGATTATATCGCCTACAGAGCCGTGAACTCCGAATTCCTCCAGCTTGGATTCAAGTAGGCGAGCGCCATGTTTTGCTTCTTGATCAGGTGGTCTGGCTAAATCTTCAGATGCAGGATCAAGAAGTTCCGCGAGATGCAATTCCTTTACCGAGACTTCCTGAATATTGGGTTTGAGAATTCGTTGTTGAACATTGGAAAGGGGAGGGGAGGCAGGGGAAGGTTTTTCCATTTGATGCTGTGAATTGTCCTTATTATCCTTAATAAGCGTTTTAGGAGGCTGTTTCTGTTGTCCGGTCAGCAGAGCGGTTTTTTCTTGAGTTTGTTGTTGCAATAGCCTTTGCTCTTCTTGAATTCTTTGCCTTTTGCGTTCAAGGGCGGTTTCAGTCATCTGTGCACGGTGTTCTCTGGCTTTATCTATAGCCTTGAGAAGGAATTCATGAAGATTGATGTTAAAAATCAAAACAACTGCGCCAAGAAGAAGAAAAGAAAGTATAAAGCCCAACCCAATTTTTCCAACCAGAGATGTAAGTTTTAGAAATACATCGTTTCCTATTTTGCCCCCAAGACTTATTAAATCCTTAGTTGGGCCTGCTACATTATAGAGTGCAAATTCCTCAGAAACCCTCGCTTTCTCAATAAAAAAGTATCCTAAGGTTATTTGGAGAAGGAATCCAAAACCTATGAGCGTTAATGTATTCAGAGTAAGTTTTTTAGCCGGCTTACGCAATAGTCTGTTGAATCCCCACAAAATCAATAATATAGGAAGGAGGTATGAGATAATACCTAACCACTTATACAGAAAACCGGCAGTCCACCAACCTAGTGAACCGCCCCAATTTTCAGGGGCTTTAAGGTTTGCCTGTGGGGTATAGCTAAGTAAGCTGATTGCGATGAATATTGCCAGTAGTAGAAGTAGGAGGCCAATTAAAATATCACTGTTATCGTTTTTCCTTGATTTGATATTTTGATTAGCTTTAGGTTTTGTAACTTTCTTCTTAGGCATTACTGTATCCTTAAAATGAAGGTATGTTGAAAGGGTTGTTGCCAATCATAAATGATGTTAAGAAAAAAGCCGGTTTAACTATTAAAATAGAAAGAAGACCGGAAAGCATCAAAATTATGAGTAATATAAATCCGTATTTTTGTAGCCATAACACAACTTTAATGTGTTTTAGTGATATCAGTGAGAAGAATATTTGTGAGCCGTCAAGTGGAGGTATGGGGATTAAGTTAAACAAAGCCAATATTACATTGTAGAAGACCGCTAGGCCAAGGATTACGATAAGATAAGTTCCGAAAGATGTTAAGCTAAATGGTGTAAGGGCAATAATTCTACTGATTGCCGCGAACGCAAGGGCTAGAATAAGGTTTGAGGCAGGGCCGGCTAGTGAAACCAATATGGTTCCTCTTTTTCTGTTGTTAAAATTATCAGGCGATATTGGAACAGGTTTTGCCCAGCCGAATCCGAAAAAAATAATAGCTAAAGTTCCAACAAGGCTCAAATGTCTCATTGGATTTAGTGAAAGCCTACCCATCATTTTAGCTGTTGAATCACCAAGTTTATTGGCCATCCAGGCATGGGCGAATTCATGGAAAGTCAAGCCCATAAGCATACCGGGTAGAGCCAGTAGAATAATTGTCCAGTAATGGGGGTCAGTTATTCTTGAGATGAAGTTCATTCTTTTTCCTTTTTAATCCAATTTTTCAACATATTAATTTCATCAACTTTTTCTTTTATATAGCCGTCAATTTTTATGCCCAGCAATTTATCAAGATATTTGCGGTAGCCGGGCCCGGGAGGGAGTCCCATTTCTTTAAGGTCGTCCCCTGTAGTGTTTATAATCACTTTTTTGTATAAGTCAAGGTAGGCGGTTATTTTATCCTTTTGTTTAGATGCTGAGGTTTCGGCTAGTATCCTTAAGCCTCGTTCATCGAAATTTCTTAAAAAGAAGAATATCTTTGACGGGATAGAAATATAAGTTAGTTGCGAGAATATCTCTTGTTGTTTTTGTAGTGTTTCTATAGTTTTGAGACATTTTTTTGAAAGCGGCAGCCTAGAGAGTTTCTCATAATTGAAATGGGAAAGGAAAAGGCAGAGGAATTCACAATTCTCTTCAGTCTGTAGTTTATCAAAACTCTGCCATGAAAATTTGACTAAAGGTTTCCCAAGAAAGTCTAAAATTCCATGCTCAAGCAGGTTTTTGAAGATATTTATTTTGATGGATTTCTTTTCTTTGTTTATACATCTTAATTCGTAGAGTATTCTCTCACCGGATAAATATTGAATTCTTTTAATGGCGTTTCGCATCAGCGATGCAGTATGAGGCTCAATTTTGAAGCTAAATCGTACGGAGTATCTAACAGCTCTGAATATTCTTGTTGGGTCGTCTTGAAAACTTTTATTGTGGAGTACTCTTATTAGTCCCTTGCTTAAATCTTTTCTACCATTTGTGGGATCAAGAATTTTATCTAAATCTCCATTTTGATTAAGATAGATGGCCATGGCGTTAATTGTGAAATCTCTACGTAACAAATCGTCATCAATAGTTCCTTTTTTTACAAGTGGAAGTTGTCCGGGTGTAGGGTATTTTTCTGTTCTGGTCATGGCCAAATCAATGTGAAGATTGTTAGGGCCTTTGATGCTTCCTGTTTTGAAAGTCTCATGGTATTCAAAGCAGGAAGCAAGTTCTGCTGCAAGTTTAGTTCCAAGCTTTTTTACATCTCCGTTAACTGCGATGTCAATATCCAGGGTTTTTCTGCCTAAGAACTTATCACGAACCACACCGCCTACTAAATAAAGCTGAGTGTTTTCAAGCGTTCCTATTTTCCCCAGCCAGTGCAATATATTAGGTTCAATTCGGGCCAGTAAAGCCCATTTCTTTTCCGGAGTCTCCGGGATTTTCGTTGACTTCAATTTTTCCGTATCGTGCCTCGTATTTTTTTATATTTTCCTCAAGGGTTCTTCGTAATAATTCTACATGTTGGGGTGACATAATAACCCGCGACATTACTTTGGCTTTTGGTAGTCCGGGCAACAGGCGGGCAAAATCAAGAATAAATTCAGAACCCGAGTGGGCAATTAAAACCAAGTTTGAATAGATACCTTCGGCTTGTTCTGATTTTATTTCAACGTCAATTCTTCTAACCGGTTTAGACTGTTCGTTCATACTTTTCCTCCGTAGTCTCTATTTTATGCGGGGAACAGATGTAGTCAAGCTTTTTTATAAATCTAATTGCGGTAAGAGATTAAAGAAACTTAGTCTGTTAGTTGGTTGCTTCTGCCAAGGGTTCTGATTCTTTAAGGAAATGGCTTATCCATTCTCTAGCTTCATCAAGTGTTCTAAAGAAATGACTGTGTTCCTTGAAACCAATTCCTTTACAAAAAAGTTCTATAAAACGTTGCAGGTTGACAGAACCTCCGGCAACAATAATTTTTACGTTGCCGCCGTAGTGCTTTGACGCTTGGGTAAGTAATTCTGAGAAAACCTGTCTTGAACGTGCGCCCATATGCCTCATATGAGAGATATCAATAAGCATAATTCGAAGGGGATAGGCTTCAAGTTCTACCTTGGATACATACTTTTCAATTAAGCCTTCTATTTCTTTAGGGCTTGGTAGTCCTTTAAGTACAATAGTGCATAAACCGTTATTTGAAAAATCAAGATGATTCACGATTATGTCCCAAATTTATAAAACATGTTTATCTGGCAACCATGACAGTAGCGTCGTCATTTTTGCGCCAGTGGTTTCTTAAGATTAAGCTAGATATTTCAACTGGCGGTAGGTTTAATTCACTATTTTGTAATTCCCAACGGTCAAGAATACCATCGGAGTGCATCACTAGAATACTTCCCTTTTGCCAAGGATAAGAGAATATTCGAGGTGGTCTTAAACTAACTCCTAAAGTACCGCTCATGGAGACAGGTCTTGTCCAAACCTTCTCTTCAGGTAGCCAAAGGCGGGCGCTGATATTGCCCACGCCTATGAAATCCATTTTTTTATTAATTTCGTCAATCAGAGCAATTCCTACAACTGCTCCTCTGGTACTGTGTAGAACTCTATGTAGTTCTTTAGGTATTTGTGTAAGCGGTTTTTTATAGTTTGAATGCAGGTATGCTTCTGCCGTTTGTGCAGCAATGCGAGCTTTTTCACCGTGTCCTAGGCCGTCTATTACTGAAAGAAGCGTTTTTCCTCCCGTAGCAGTGTGGCGGATAACATGTCCGTCGCCGCAAACAGTTGATTGAGGATGAGTTCTTACTGAAACACTTACCGTTAGTCCGATATTCTGATAAGGAATAGATTCCTCAGGTAAGGGTAGGTATTTACGTAGTTTGATTTTTGTACCCTTAGTGTCGGAATGGATTTCAAATTCATCTGCCGCTCTTTGCACTACCCCCAAGCCTTTACCCATTGAAGATGCGGTGCTGTTTCCGTCCTGTAATGCGCTGTCAATATCTTTTATACCCGGACCTTCATCACAAACCTTAATTTCAATGCCTTTGAGTCCGTCTTGAGAGAATTCTTTGAAGGAGATTTTACCATTGATTGCTTTATGAAGAAGTAAATTATTGCCTAATTCTGTTACGCATAAGTCAATTTCACCCAACTCCTTATTACTAAAGCCAAGTTTTTCGGCAAAACGTCTAACTACTCCGGTTGCCCATGGAATATGAGCGTCAAGTTCAATTTTTAATTCTGCAGTATCGTTCATTGCAACCACTTTTCAATTATAACGGTTGTGCCTTTTCCAGGCTCTGTTATTATTTCCATATTATCGCTTAAACGTTTTGCTCCGGGGAGTCCCTTGCCCATACTTCCGCCTGAAGACCAGCCATCGGTTAAAGCCAAGTCTAAGTCTTCAATCCCTGGGCCATTGTCCTTAAATGTAATCTTAATACCTTTATGTGGGGATGAGATATTTTCAATAATAACTTCACCTTCTGTGGCATATACATATATATTTCTTGCTAACTCTGATACAGCTGTGCTAATTCTGGTTTGATCCACAAGTCCAAACCCAGAATCTTTAGCTTGAGAGCGAGCTTCGGTTCTGGCACGGACAATATCAGCTTCTTCTTTAATTTGAATTACTACCATTCAAAGCCTCTCCTGCCTCCTCATTAAGCTCAATATTTTCGTCTTCTTCTGCGTGTTGATGGTATTTATTGTTTATGGCTTT
>Ga0256846_1000695_pt1 | contig 12569 bp, 13 predicted proteins | sample TevniametaG_FD_189098 | JGI IMG/M metagenome (GOLD analysis project Ga0256846, IMG submission 189098) | Tube worm associated microbial communities from hydrothermal vent at the East Pacific Rise, Pacific Ocean - Tevnia | ecosystem: Host-associated > Annelida > Integument > Unclassified ...
GAGCCCGATGCCTGCGCAGATCTCGGGATTTTTATTTTGAAATTTTTTTAGATAACCGATTTCTCTGTGAAGTTCCGATTCTGAGAAAATACCTCTACGAATCAACTCAAAAAAAGCTCTTGCAGTGGCTTCGACGTCTGCAGTGGCATTATGTGCTTCACTGAATGATTCTTGAAACAGAAAATTATAAAGCTCGCCGAGTTTGGGAAGTTTATACCGGCCACCGCGCCCTCCGGGGAGTTGGCACAGATTTGCCGTGGCTTCTGTGTTGGTATCTAACTTTGGCATTTCCATCAGAGGCGTGGGCTTTGTTTTTCTGAAAAATTCTGCCCCCATAATGTTCCTGTCAAATTCAATATTATGCCCAACGATGAAATCGGCTTTTTTAAGTGCGGTATTGAATGCATCCAATACGGCATCCAGCTTTTTTCCTTTTTCTGTTGCCAACTGTGTGGATATGCCGTGTATTTGTTCTGCACTGTAGGGAATAGTGAAGTTTTCCGGCTTAATTAAAAAGTTTTTATGTTCGATAAGATTGCCAAATTCATCATGCAATTGCCATGCAATTTGCACAACTCTAGGCCAGTTATCAGAATCTGAAATCGGTGCTCTAAAGTCTTTGGGCAGTCCGGTGGTTTCGGTGTCATAAATGAGATACATAGCAAGTTGTTTTTTTATGGCAATACGTTGAAAAACAGTAGGTTTAAAAAAACAGCAATCAACGACAGAATTCAAAAGTAAAGGTATGAATTATATCGATTGGGTATAAAAATAGTTATTAACAAATACTGAATTTTCAAGAGAGATATAAATAAAAATTATGTAAGACATAAACTAAAACAATCATGTTTTTTCGACAAGCTTGGTGAATCGACGTAAATTTGTGTAATTAAAAATATAAAAATAATATTATGGCAAAAATAGCATTAAAGGGAAATCCCGTAAACACAATTGGAAACCTTCCGGAGAAAGGAAATAAAGCTCCTTGTTTTAAATTGGTTGCAACAGATTTAAGTGAAAAATCCTTATCTGATTTCAGAGGAACTAAAGTGGTCTTGAATATTTTTCCAAGTCTAGACACTCCCACTTGTGCAGCATCTGTACGCAGATTTAATCAGTTGGTAACAGAGCTGAATGATACAAAAGTTTTGGCAATTTCAAAAGATTTACCTTTTGCTCATGCAAGATTTTGCACCGGTGAAGGAATTGAAAATGTGATAAATTTATCTGATTTCAGAAACGAATCGTTTGGAGAAGATTATGGTGTAAAAATCATTGACGGACCCTTGGCAGGCTTGCTTTCAAGAGCGGTTGTTGTGCTGGATGAAGAAGGAAAAGTGATTTATACGCAACAGGTCCCTGAAATTGTCGATGAACCTGATTATGATGATATATTGGCAGTTCTAAAATAATCAATTATAAAATTATCTGATAGCATTATAAATTCTTATCATATTAATTTATCATTTTTATTTGATAGGGGATGTATTTTTGTCTCGTAATAATGATAAAAATATATAATTATGAAAAAATTAAGTAGCATAGGATTAGACAAAAAAGTGAGTGCAAAATTGGCAAAACAACTCAACGGTTTATTGGCGAATTATTCGGTTTTCTATCAGAATGTGAGAGGATATCATTGGAATGTGAGAGGAGAAAAGTTCTTTGAATTACATGCAAAATTTGAAGAACTGTATAACGATTTGTTTGTAAAAATAGATGATGTGGCAGAACGAATTCTGACTTTAGGTTTCACTCCCGAATATCGTTTCTCTTCTTATTCGGAATTGTCGAAGATCAAAGAAAGCAAGCAAACAGCCAATGGAATCAAGAACGTGGGTGAGATTTTAGAAGCTTTTGGAATTTTGTTGACCAAACAGCGACAAATTTTGGAATTATCCGATGAAATTAATGACGAAGGAACAAATGCCTTGATGAGTGATTATGTCAGAGAACAAGAGAAATTGGTTTGGATGTATTCGGCTTTTATGAATAGATAATGCTTTTCTTTACAATTCTTAAACCCGACAATTCCTCGAGTTTTGTCGGGTTTCTGTCTGTCAAAATAATTTAATACCTTTGTTAGGCAAAATAAACTTTGAGCAAGATATGAAGAACAAGAGAAACAAGATAAAAGTAGGCATTAGTGTTGGAGATTTGAATGGTATTGGTGTAGAAGTGATTTTCAAAACCTTTCAAAATCAATTGATGTTTGATTTTTGTACACCTGTCATTTTTGCTTCGACCAAAGTGCTTTCATTTGAAAAAAAGCTTCTGAATATGAATATAGACATTCACGGTATAAACAATTTGGATAATACTTTTCCGAATAAACTGAATGTGTTGAATTTGTGGAAGGAACCTGTTGCGGTGGAATTCGGTAAACCTGATAAAGAAATAGGAAAATATGCCGTGGCTTCTTTTAAGGCGGCGGTTAACGCACTTAAATCGGGGGAAATTGATGTTTTGGTCACAGCGCCATTCAATAAGGAAAGCGTCCAAACAGAAGATTTTGATTTTCCCGGACATACGGACTACTTAGCCCAAGAACTCGATGGAAACCCCTTGATGTTTATGGTTTCTGATGATTTGAAAATAGGTTTGGTGACAGACCATGTTCCTATGAAATATATTGCATCTCAAATCACGCAGCAAAAAATCATAGATAAAATTGAAACAATGACCACTAGTCTTATACAGGATTTTGGAGTTGAGAAGCCAATTATTGCAGTTTTAGGCTTGAACCCTCATTGCGGTGATGGTGGCATAATCGGTAAAGAAGATGATGAAATCATTCGTCCGACGATTGAAAAATTAAAAAATCGAGGGCAACTGGTTTATGGTCCTTATGCGGCAGATAGTTTTTTTGCATCAAACACCTACAAGAAATTTGATGCCGTGCTTGCCATGTATCACGATCAGGGGCTGATTCCTTTTAAAACCTTGAGTTTTGGAAAAGGCGTGAACTATACAGCAGGATTAGATAAGATAAGAACATCTCCGGATCATGGGACAGCCTATGAAATCGCCGGAAAAAATGAAGCCAATCCCGAGTCTTTCAGAGAGGCAATTTTTAGGGCGATAGATATTTATAAAAAAAGAAAAGAACACAAAGAGTTGACGGCACAAGTTTTACAAACTTTGCAAGAGAATAATAAATAAAATAAATTTTATAATCTGTAAAATTATTTATAAATTTGCGGGCTATAAAAAATGAAGATGAAGGAGCTGAAAGTGTATGATATTAAATTCTCCGGATTGAAAAATGGAGACTATCAATACGATTTTCACGTGGAAAAGGATTTATTTGACCATTATGGTTATGATGAATTTTCAGCTTGTGATGTAGCGGTGAATGTCATTTTAAAAAAATATGATAATTTACTGGAGTTTTCTTTGAAATCTGATGGAACGGTGAATATTCCTTGCGATATCAGTGGAGAATATTTTGACCAAAAAGTTGAAGGCAATCTGGATTTCATTGTGAAGTTCGGAGAAACCTTTAATGACGATAGAGACGATTTAATCATTTTATCTCATCAATCTCATACAATCAATCTCGCACAACAAGTTTATGAGATGATTGTTTTGAGTGTTCCCTCAAAAAGAATACATCCGGATTTAAATTCGGGAAAATTAAAAACAAAGAATCTGAATTACATCGTCAATTATAGCGGCAAAGAAACAAAAGAAATGGATCCCAGGTGGGAAAAATTAAAAGAGATATTAACAGAAAAAAAGAAATAAAAGATGGCACATCCTAAGCGCAAAATATCAAAAACCAGAGGTAGAAAAAGAAGAACCCATTATAAATTGGGAGCACCTCAAATCGCTGTTGATTCAACAACAGGAGAAGCTCATTTATATCATAGAGCACATTGGCATGAAGGAAAACTGTACTATAAAGGAAAAGTACTGATTGATCCTGAGCAAGAAGAAGCTTAAAAAATATTTAATCTTGAAAAGACTCCATTTTTGTGTTAAAAATGGAGTCTTTTTGTTTTTTTTGACCGGAAACAGCTTTTTTTAGCGCATTTTTTCATACTTTGGTCGAAATTAGTATCCAAAACAAATAATCAAAAACAACAACTATGGACATTAAAGAAATTCAAAACTTAATAAAATTTGTCGCAAAATCAGGGGTTAGTGAAGTTAAAATTGAAAATGAAGATTTCAAAGTGACCATCAAAAATAAACCTGAGTATATAACACCTGCTCCTGCAATCGTACCGCAAGTGACAGTAACTCCGCAAGGCATTCCGCAGACTGTCCAAACAGTTCAAGATGCAACTGTTTCCGCAACAGAATCAACTTCTGCGGCAGATGAGGATAAATATATCAAAGTTTGTGCTCCGATAATCGGAACATTCTACAGAAAGCCCGCACCGGACAAACCTCCGTTTGTGGAAGTAGGCGATACAATCAATGTTGGAGATACGGTTTGCATCATAGAAGCCATGAAATTGTTTAATGAGGTGGAATCTGAAGTATCGGGCAAAATAGTCAAAATTTTAGTGGATGATGCCACACCTGTGGAGTTTGATCAACCTCTATTCTTAGTTGAGCCTTTATAGTCACCACCAAAACCTAAGTTTATGTTTAATAAAATATTAATCGCTAATAGAGGCGAAGTAGCCTTGCGCGTTATTCGCACTTGCAAAGAAATGGGGATCAAAACGGTTGCGGTTTATTCTGCTGCAGATGAAAACAGCCTACACGTTCGCTTTGCAGATGAAGCAGTCAAGATAGGTCCTGCCGCCAGTAGTGAATCTTATTTGAAAGTTGCGAACATCATTGCTGCCGCTGAAATTACAAATACAGATGCCATACATCCCGGTTACGGATTTTTGGCGGAAAATGCCAAGTTTGCGAAATTATGTGAAGACCACAATCTGAAATTTATTGGACCTTCTCCTGAAATGATTATGAAAATGGGAGATAAGGCAACAGCAAAAAAAACTATGAAAAAGGCAGGAGTCCCTACGGTTCCGGGTTCCGAAGGCTTGCTGTCTTCTTTTGAAGAGGCAGAAAAACTAGCCAAAGAAATGGGATATCCCGTGATGCTGAAAGCCACTGCCGGAGGTGGAGGAAAAGGCATGAGAGCCGTTTGGAAAGAGGATGAATTGTTGAAAGCTTGGGAAGATGCCAGACAAGAATCTATGGCTGCCTTTGGAAATGATGGCATGTATCTTGAAAAATTAATTGAAGAGCCCAGACATATAGAAATTCAGATTATTGGAGATCAATATGGAAAAGCAGCACATCTCTCGGAACGAGATTGTTCCATTCAAAGAAGACATCAAAAACTGATAGAAGAAACACCTTCACCTTTCATGACACCGGAACTAAGAGAAAAAATGGGAGAAGCCGCTGTGAAAGCCGCTGAAAGTATTTCTTATGAAGGAGTTGGAACGGTTGAATTCTTGGTGGATAAGCATAGAAATTTCTATTTTATGGAAATGAATACCAGAATTCAGGTGGAACATCCTATCACAGAGCAAGTTATTGATTATGATTTGGTCAGAGAACAAATCAAAGTTGCAGCCGGAGAGCCGATTTTAGGAGAAAATTATTTTCCAAAACTTCATGCAATCGAATGTAGAATAAATGCAGAAGATCCATATAATGATTTCAGACCTTCTCCGGGAACGATTAAAACATTTCATGCACCGGGAGGACATGGTGTTCGTCTGGACACACATGCCTACCAAGGCTATCAAATTCCACCTCACTATGACTCCATGATTGCCAAGTTAATCACAACAGCACAAACGCGAGAAGAAGCAATTGAAAAAATGAAGCGTGCTTTGGATGAATTTGTAATTGAAGGTGTAAAAACAACAATTCCTTTTCACAGACAGTTAATGGATACACCTGAATTTATCGAAGGGAATTATACCACTAAATTCATGGAAGATTTTGAATTTGACGAAAAGTATAAAACAGATTATGAAGAAAGTGTGGAATAAAAAGTTTGCACATAAAGAAAGCCGCCTGAATTTTTCAGGCGGCTTTCTTTATGATTTACTTATAACATTTTAAGAAAATTAATTTCTTTTGTAGTCAAATGTCTCCAGTGTCCTCTTTTCAAATCTTTTTTTGTTAAACCGGCAAAAAGAACCCTGTCTAATTTAATCACATCATAACCCAAATACTCAAAAATTCTTCTGACAATTCTGTTTCTGCCCGAGTGAATTTTTATGCCGACTTCTGAATGGGAGGCTCCTTTTATAAACGAGACATCATCGACATAGATTTTTCCATCTTTGAGTTCTAAACCCTTGAGAATTTTATCAAAATCAGAAGTTTTGAGGTTTTTATCTAATTTTACATGGTATATTTTTTCTATACGATGCTTCGGATGTGTTAATTTTTTGGATAAATCACCATCGTTCGTAAACAGTAGAACTCCCGTTGTGTTCCGATCTAATCTTCCTACGGGATAAATTCTGACAGAAGTGGAATTGGAAACCAATTCCATTACGGTTTTTCGACCTTTTTCATCTGCAGTTGTGGTGATAAAGTTTTTGGGTTTATTCAATAGAACATAAACTTTTTTCTCAGGTTTGATTGGCTCATTATTAAACTTTACGGTATCGGTCGGTTGAACTTTATAACCCATTTCGGTGATAATCTTCCCGTTAACACTGACGGATCCTGTTTTAATCAGCATATCAGCTTCTCTTCGTGATGCAATACCGGCATGTGCCAAATATTTATTCAAACGAATACCTCCTTTATCAGCCTGAATAATCTGTTTTTTTTGGGGGGCTTTATAAGACCTTGCCGGTTTTTTAAATTTCGGTTTGTCCGTTTTGTTTTTTTTATTCGTTGATGCTCGTCTCTCTTTTTTCATATATCGCGCGTTTTATATAAGCATATAAGGTTTATTTATAATTGCAAAGATATGTCATTTTGGCATAAAATAAATAAAAATATATCTGGCATATTTATTGTAAATTTGCTTTTCAAAAATTGAGATTTCAGATGAATTTTAAAGAGGTAGATTCATATAAGAATTTGATGCGTGACGCAGGTGAGAAAAATTTTATTCTGATTTACAAGTCGGGAACAAAAAATTCTGATTGCGCTTATGGAAATCTAGGCAAAATTGATGATGTAAATATTTTTTTGGTCGATGTTAATCGGGTGAAAGATGTGCATCAGAAGTTTGATGTTCATACAGTTCCGACCTTTTTGGTGTTGGAAGATAGGATAAGCAATATTGTCAAGGGATGTCAGTCTTCGCTTTTTTATGAAAAAATTATCAGAGAAGAAACAGTGTCTCTCACAACATCAAATGGGAAAAAACAAAAAAAAGTTACGGTTTATTCCACACCAAGCTGCACATATTGCAATAAATTAAAACAATATTTTAACAAGCATGGCATTAGATATACAGATATCAATGTTGCGGAGAATATTGAAGCAGCCCGGGAAATGGCAAGAAAAAGCGGACAACGTGGTGTGCCGCAGACAGAGATAAATGGACAAATTATAGTGGGATTTGATACACAAAAATTGAGTAAACTACTGAATATAGAAACCGAATAAAAAATAAATAAAACATAATATTATGAGAGAATTACAACCATTAAATGAAAATGTACTGTTAGAACTAACAGACGAGTTCACAGAGAACAAAACGGCTTCAGGAATCATCATTCCTGATTCTGCACAAGAAAAACCATCATTGGCAAGAGTGGTGGCCTTGGGAAATATAGAAAAACCATCCGTAAATCCCGGCGATGTGGTGATGTATAAAAAATTTTCAGGAAATAAAGTAGAATTAGATGGTAAAGAATATTTGATTTTGCCTTATGCGGATATCTTGGCAAAAATTTCCGAGGTGGATAGTATTTAGAAAAATCATATCAAAAAATTAAAAATACCCGATGCTTACCATCGGGTATTTTTTATACCAAAAGTTTAGATGACACTTTTTGTAATAGAAATCATGCCACTCCCATGATTAAAATATTTTGGTATTTTTCAATAAACACATAAGGAAAGTGGCATTGCTTTTATTTTTTTTAATATACGGAAATGTTAAAAATTGCGAATTTGTCAAGATTTCCACCATTTATGCAATATATCATCAGCAATTGCGTTCATATGATACTAATTTTAATTTAAAACACAAATATTATGAAAAAAGTATTTTTAGTAGTAATTCTGTCAGTACTGATAGGATTAAATTTTACAAGCTGTAAAAAAGAAACAGAAAGCCTTGCAAACGATCAATCAACTTTGGTTGAAGACGGAAAATTTGAAAAAGAATGTAGTTATGTAGATAGATATTGGGGAGTGAATGCCTATCTCAACACTCACATTATTAACAACACTCAAACGAATCTGATGTATTCACAATCGACTCGGATTTCCAATACGTTTGGTGTCCCGAAAGTTCGATTAAGGTTTGTCCACGATCGGACAAGTAGACAAAGCACAAACAATGCAATTTCATATTCAAACAGAAAGATTTATTTCGGAGAAACATTATATCGGAATGCTTTGCGTTATGGGCAAATAGTTCCGGTTATGGTGCTGGCTCATGAATACGGTCATCAAGTACAATATCATTTTCCCGGAGTGCCATCCGTTCATGAGAATACCGCCAGAGCTCAAGAGTTGGAGGCAGATGGCTATGCAGGCTATTATATGAGACGAGGCTATGGAGCTTCATGGAATCAAGCTGGACCGGGGTTTAATTTTGCACATTCCATAGGTGATAATCAAACATCTAATCCCAGACATCACGGCACCCCCCCGCAAAGACGTTCTGCCACTCGTTTGGGATGGTATTTGGCAGCATATAATTTATCAGCAACTAGTTTTGATAGATATTTTTTCTATTATTATAATCGATATGTTTTGCCCGGAGCTCTGAGACCTACGGCAAGACCGGCCTATATAAGTGAAGAAATTGATAACTTTATCCTCAGTAAAGTAGAAGAGTTAAGAAAAATTAATTCAGGTGAGATTACAGCTGAAGAATTTGAAAATCTTAACTAACAAAATATTAAGAGCTAGGATGTAGAATATAAGAAGAGGAGTATCATACTCCTCTTTTTTATTTTCCGGTAAAATTAGCTTTTCTTCTTTCAACAAAGGCGGTTGTTCCTTCTTTAAAGTCTTTTGTTCCAAAGGCTTTTCCAAATAATTCTATTTCGCTTTGAAATCCTTTTTTATAGTAGCCACTGTTAAGGCTTGTCATGGCAAGTGAGATGGCTTTTGGAGAATTTTTTAGTATTTTTTGTGCTATTTTTATGGCAGAATCCATTAGGTTTTCAATGGGGACCACTTCAGAAACCAAACCAATTTCTCCAGCCGATTGGGCATCTTTCATGTTAGTGGTAAGAATCATTTCCATGGCGCGTCCTTTTCCGATAATTTGTGCTAATCTTTGTGTGCCGCCATAGCCCGGAATAACACCGAGAGAAACTTCAGGCAATCCCATTTTGGCATTTTCAGAAGCAATTCTGATATGCGATGCCAATGCCAGCTCCAATCCGCCTCCAAGAGCAAATCCATTAATGGCAGCAATGACAGGGGTCTCCAAATTTTCTACAAAATCAAATAATAATTTTTGCCCTTCACGAGCTAAGGATTCTCCTTCTTCTTCATTAAAATTCATAAATTCTTTGATATCGGCTCCGGCAACAAAAGCTTTAGTGCCGGCTCCGGTTATGATGATAACACGCACTTTATCATCTTGATCAAATCGCTTGAAAGCAGTATGCAATTCTTCGATAGTTTCTTTGTTGAGTGCATTGAGCTGTTTGGGACGATTGATGGTGATGGTGCCAATGTTCCCATCTATTTCGGTTAATAAGTTTTGATAGTTCATTTGATTTTAGTTTTTATTAAATTCAATGGTAAAAGTTGTACCTAATCCGGTATTATTTTTAAAAAATATTTTTCCTTTGTGGTTTTCAACGATATTTTTGACAATAGATAATCCAAGTCCCATTCCCCCGCTTTTTGTAGTAAATTTAGGCTCAAAAATATGTTGTTCATTTTCTTTGCTGATTCCCTCACCGTTATCGTGTACTTTGATAAATATTTTAAAAGTAGTTTCTTTAATTTGAATAAGAATAGCAGGCGTTCTTCCTTCGGGAACAGCTTGCAATGAATTTTTTATCAAGTTTGTGATAACACGCTGAATTTGGTTTTTGTCAAAAGTATAAGTGATTTCGTCGTGTTCGAATTCGAATTTGACTTGAGCGGGGTCATAGAGCTTTATACTGCTTTGAATGACTTCCACAAGATTGCCTTTGACTCTTTTGGATTTTTGCATTTTTGCAAAATCTGAAAAAGCAGAGGCAATATTACTCATCAAATCAATTTGTTCAATTAGGGTCTGTGAAAACGCTTCAAATTTTTCTTTGATTTGCATATCGCTTGGATCAAATTTTCTTTGGAAACTTTGAATGTTTAAACGCATGGGTGTGAGCGGGTTCTTAATCTCATGCGCCACTTGTCTTGCCATTTCTCGCCATGCTTGTTCCCGTTCGCTTTGAGCAAGTTTTTTGGCACTATCTTCCAATTTGTCCACCATTGCATTGTAAGATACAACCAGTTGACTGATTTCCTCATTGGAATCTTTGATATTGATTTTCTGATTCTTTTTTGAAAAAGACGTTTGTGCAAGCACGTTGCTGATGGTGTGTAGAGATTTGGTGATGTATCTGGAAAGAATGTAGGCTGTTATGATTGAAATAATAAAAAGTAAAAAGTAAATTCGAGCCAAGTTTCCCAAAAATTCTTCTAATTCTTTCTTGTAAAAGGTGTTATCCTCAAGATAAGGAAGGTTTAAAATGGCTATTGGTTTGAATTTTTTGTCCAATATGTAGGAATAAGAAGATTGGTATTCAATTTTTGAATCACTGTGTTTGATAACAAATCTTCTTTCCGGAGAATGTTCAATTTTTGCAATGACATTTTCCGGAATATGTTGAAGACTATCTTGGGTTTGGGTTCCAAAAAATACTCTTGAGCTAATCAATAAATTTCCTTTGAGATCATAGAGATTCAGCGGCATCTTATGAATCTTGGATATCTCATTAATTTTTTCCTTGAAAATATAAGGAATATTTTTGATGTTCACCTCAAAAGTTGTCTCGTCTAAAATGCTGTTAATATGTGATTTTACGGCAATTTCCTTTCGTAGCAATCTTTTTTTGTGATAGTCCTCAGCCTCTTCTCTATATTGCATGACTGTAGTAATCAATATCATTATAGATGCAATGAATGTTAGCAGAATCATTGACAAGAAAATCTTGGAACGCAAAGACGTGGTCGTGAATCGCATAAAATAATTTTTTCAAAAGTAAGAAATAAATCAGAAGTATCATACAAACGTTTAATGTCGTCAGGATGGAATTTTATATCGGTATTGGTAATAAAGAATGACTAATAGTCGATATTGTGTTGTGAATTTCCATTAAATAGCTATGAATTTTTATGAAATCCTAAAAACACACAAGTAAAATATGATAATTGTCAGTGTTAGCATGAGAGCGAATATATTTTTTTTACTTTAGCCGAAAATTGAATAACCAAAAACTAAATCAAAATAACTATGAGAAATTTTACTTTTTTATTATTTGCACTACTGAGTTTTTCTCTGTTTGCACAAGAGAAAAATGTGAGTGGAAGTGTCAAAAATCAGAACGGAGAACCTATTCCGGGAGCTGCCGTGCAAGTGGCAGGAGAAAAAAAAGGAACTGTGACAGACTTTAATGGATATTTTAGCATTCATGTTGATAAATTTCCGGCAACTCTGGAGATCACTTATTTAGGATACACATCTGCAAAAGTTATGCTTGATACTCCGAAAAAGCTAAGTGTTGTACTTAAAGAAAACAATGAATTTCTAGACGATGTCGTGGTTACGGCATCCAGAACTCAAGAGAAAATTAAAGAATCTCCGGTGAGTATTGAGCGTCTGAGTTTGAAAGAAATAAGACGAACAACAGCACCATCTTTCTATGACGGACTGGAAAATTTGAAAGGGGTTCAGTTGAACACCAATAGTTTGACTTTTCAAGCTGTGAACACCAGAGGATTTGCTGCCTTTGCAAATGAAAGGTTTGTACAACTTTTAGATGATATGGATAATACCTCACCTGCCTTGAACTTTCCATTGGGAAATCTGATTGGGATGAATGAATTAGACGTGGAAAGCGTTGAGATATTACCCGGGGCATCCTCTGCATTATATGGAGCAAACGCTTTTAACGGGATTCTGAATATGAGAAGCAAAAGCCCGTTTAAACATAAAGGTTTGAGTGTCTATATAAAAACAGGTGTGACAAAACAAAAGCTTGCCGGACAAAATCAATTTTATGATGTTGGCATTCGCCATGCATGGGGAGGCGATGTTGCTGCTGCAAAAATCAATTTTTCTTTTTTAAAAGGAACAGATTGGATGACAGCTGACAAGAGAGATATGGATATGAATCCGACAAATGCAGCTCTATACGGAAATAGAGTTTCTAACCCTTCTTATGACGGATTGAATGTTTACGGTGATGAGATTGCAACAACATTACCTATTAGTGCTG
>Ga0256846_1000696_pt1 | contig 12569 bp, 12 predicted proteins | sample TevniametaG_FD_189098 | JGI IMG/M metagenome (GOLD analysis project Ga0256846, IMG submission 189098) | Tube worm associated microbial communities from hydrothermal vent at the East Pacific Rise, Pacific Ocean - Tevnia | ecosystem: Host-associated > Annelida > Integument > Unclassified ...
AGCAAGGAACGGCTATATTTATGTATCCGGTGGGCTTGGCGGAATATTAAAAGGTAATATATTCCGTTCGACAGACGGCGGAAAGAGTTGGAAGTGGCTTAAACTGTCATCAAACAAATCGTATATGATAACATCACTATATGAGAATAGACGTGGACATATATTTGCAGGGCGTAACGGAAGTTACGGCTATTTTTATACGACCGACAGCGGCGAAAGTTGGGAATTAAAATCAACCCCCGGCGGCACGAACTGTTTTTCCGAGAATTCCGAGGGGCATAAATTCCGCGGTGATTATGCGGCAATTGTTTACCGTTCGACCGATGACGGAGACAGTTGGCAGCAGATGACCGAACATTATTCCGGCGATAATTGCTTTTGGGACATAAAAAGAATACCTTTCGACCCTCATGGCACAAAGGGTTGGGCATTGTGTATGAAAACGACTGATAACGGTAGAACTTGGGAACAGTTTAATTATCAAGATACAGAACCCTTTACACCTACAAATTTCGACTCACTCGGAAATTATTTAATACCCGGTTGGCGTTCAACCGATAAAGGCAAGAATTGGGAAAAGATAACATCCAGACTAAATCATAAAAGATACAATATTCTCACGGTATCGCCAAATGGCTACTATTTTCTTGGAGCAGAAAACGGCGGCTTGTACCGTTCCCGCAAGAATTATGTATCTGTTGAGCCGGCACCGCAGCGGCAGGCAGGCACAATTACTCCCAACCCCGCGACCAACTATATAGATATTGCCGTAGTGGGTAACCGCATCCTGAAGAATGCGGTTAGGATGTATGATGTATTGGGAAATACTGTTTTATCCTCCCCCGCCTGCTCCGCAGGCACCCCCTCCGAAGGGGGACATATTCGGCTTGATGTGTCGGGCTTGGCGGCGGGTGTGTATTTTGTCCGTGTGGGCAGCAAGATGTATAAGTTTGTGAAGATGTAAAGGCAAAACAGCCGACCTCTCTGTCGCTTCGCGACATCTCTCCTTAGCAAGGAGAGAAAAAATGTTCGTTATGCTGAGCCGCAGGCGAAGCATCCATGCCTTTTGCCTTTAAAGTTCCCATCTCGCAGAGGGGTGGCAGACGAAGTCTGACGGGGTGTTAGGCTGCTTCAAATTATATCAATTAGTCAACTAAGTTCTTAAAACAATAACTTACTATTCAACTGCTACTTTTTTAATAATTGTTCCGCTGACATCAATAGATTGAAATATTTAAGTATATTAACGAAGTTGATAATTTGTTCTATGCAATATAAAGCAATTCAAAATATTAATTAACGTCTATCAATTCTGTGATAATTAAATTTAAGAGATAAATGTCAGCATTAACTAAATTCAGTCTGTTTCCGCCGGTAATAAAAGCATTGATGGTCATTAATCTGTCTGTGTTTATATTTAAATTATTATTTGTAGGAATCTATTATGTCGGTTCGACATCATTATCAAGTTATTTTATAGAATATCTATATCTTCATCCTGTTGATGACGGTAGTTTTTATATTTGGCAATTAATCACATATCAGTTTATCCATGGCGGATTTATGCACATATTTTTTAATTTATTTGCTTTGTGGATGTTCGGTGTAGAACTTGAGAATTTATGGGGTGGTTCGAAATTCTTAGCTTTCTATCTGCTATCTGGTATAGGTGCCGGTCTTACACAACTTTACATTGCGCCATTATTCGGTACGCCTGCATTAACAATTGGAGCAAGTGGAGCAGTGTTCGGTGTGCTTGTTGCTTTCGGTATGACAAATCCTAACCGACCGATATTTATGTTTCCTTTCTTCATACCAATTCCTGCAAAATACTTTGTGATTATTTATGCAGGTATAGAATTATTAATGGGCTTTGGCTCTACCGATAATATAGCCCATTTTGCACATCTCGGGGGAGCCGCAACCGGTTATATTTTATTCAAGTTTGCCGATAAATGGGGTATCTATCGATTTTTTGATAATTTATTCAAAAAGAAGCAGACCTATGTGGAACCTGATTATCATAATAAGGTCTATTCTATGGATTATCAACAACGCTATAAGGAGCGTAGTAATCAGCAAACTACAGAAGCAAATAACTATACAAGTTCTTCAAAGACTAAGAGATTTATTGTTGATGACGAGGAAATCACACAGGGACAAATTAATACTATATTGGATAAAATATCTGCAAGCGGATATCAGAATTTAAGCGAAAAAGAAAAGAAAATTCTTTTGGAATTGAGTCAAAGATTGAAATAATATGAGCGAACATTTTTCAAAACGCCGCAAAACACGTAAACTTTACGTAGGCAATGTAGCTATCGGTGGAGACGCTCCCGTTAGTGTGCAAACAATGACTAAAACCAAAACATCTGATATAGATGCTACTATTGCCCAAGTGAAACGTTGCGAAGTCGCAGGTGCTGATATTGTCCGTATTACCGTAAATGACTTGCCTGCCGCTGATGCAATAAAGGAAATTGTGCAATCCGTTAATGTACCTATTGTTGCAGATATTCATTTCAATCATATTTTAGCATTGAAATCAATTGAGGCGGGTGTTGCTAAAGTACGTATAAATCCGGGAAATATAGGTGCGAAGGAAAGAATAAAAGAAGTCCTTGATGCGGCAAAAACTAAAGGCATTCCAATTAGAATAGGTATAAACTCCGGTTCGCTTGAAAACGATTTATTGGAAAAATATAAATACCCTACTGCTGAGGCGCTTTACGAAAGTGCTATGCGGCATGTTGGATATGCCACTGAATTCGGTTTTGAGGATATTATTATTGCCGTAAAATCTACATCTGTTCCGCTTATGATTGATGCGTACAGGTTAATTGCCGAAAAAACCGATTACCCGCTACATCTCGGAGTAACGGAAGCAGGTATGGTGCGTGTCGGAACTATTAAATCTGCTGTTGGTATTGGTACACTTCTAGCGGAGGGAATAGGCGATACAATTAGAGTTTCGCTTACTGACGAACCTGAAAAAGAAGTAGAAGTCGGAAAAGAAATATTAAAATCGCTTGGTCTTGCATCTCGAAATGTCGAAATAATTTCTTGTCCCACATGCGGACGTATCGAAGTTGATTTGTTGAAAATAACAAAAGCCATAGAGGAAAAGGTCAAGGACATTAAAAAATCTGTCAAAGTAACAGTGCTTGGTTGTGCAGTGAACGGTCCGGGCGAAGCCAAAGATGCCGATATTGGCATTGCCGCCGCAAAGGGTGGCGGTTTGCTATATCTTAACGGCAAACAAATACGCAAAGTAAGAGAAGAGGATATTGTCAATACTGTTTATGAAGAAGTATTAAAGTTCCAACCTAAGGACTAATCAGAAGTTCATCTTTGAACCGTCAGGCATTATCATAGGATATGATATATCATAATCGCCCCGTTTGATTTTCTTTAACTTTGATTTTGCCAATGTTCTACGGATTGGGGTTAGCCGTTCATAGAATAGTGTTCCGTTCAGATGGTCGTACTCATGCAGAATAACACGCGCAAGAATAGAATCAGCCTCAATAATATGTTCCTTCATATCAATATCAAGATATTTAATTTCAATTGCTTCAGCACGTATTACATCTTCAAAATATTTAGGAACACTAAGGCAACCTTCTTGAAATTCCGCAGTTTCATCTGAATACGAAATTATTTCGGGATTAATAAATGCAATAGGTCCACGTGATTTTCCTTCTTCCTCGGACGGGGTAGTATCAACTATGAATATCGAACGATTATCACCTATCTGGTTAGCCGCCAAACCTATCCCATCGGCATTGTACATTGATTGATACATATTATCAATGAGTTCTTTTAATTCTTCGTTAAATTCTTTGACCGGTTTCGATTTCTGTTTCAAAACCTGATGAAAACAATTATATATCGGTATTATTGCCATTTTTTCTCTCTATATTTTGCTATTTCTTTATTATTTTAAAAATAAATACTCTAATTTTGCAATACACGTAAACAATATATATTTAATTGTATATCAGGAAAGTAAAATTTTATGAATATTACGGTAATAGGTGCAGGCAAAAGCGGAAAAGCGGCGGCTTTTCTTGCGAAACGGAATGGCAATAATGTATTTGTTAGCGAATCAAACAATGCTGAGAAATATAAGGATTTAATTATACAGTTTGAAAAAAACGGCATTGAATATGAGTTCGGAGGAAATACGGAGAAAGCTACAGAAAATGCAGACTTGATTATTACTTCTCCGGGTGTTTTGCCCACAACAGCGGTAATTGTGAGTGCGGAAGAAAAAAATATTGAAATTATTTCGGAATTGGAATATGCATATCAATTCATAAATAATCCGATAATTGCTATAACCGGTACTAACGGAAAAACAACAACAACTGCATTAATTACTTATGTTTTTAATCACTCCGGCAGGAAGGCGATTGCTGCCGGAAATATCGGTACGCCGCTGTCAGACCTTGTTGGCAATGTTGATGATGATACTGTCATTGTTGCGGAGCTAAGCAGTTTTCAGCTTGATAGAATTAAAACATTCCGTCCCGATATTGCCATTATTCTGAATATAACGCCCGACCATTTATATTATCACGGAACATTTGAAAGTTATCAACAAGCAAAGTGGAAAATTTTTTCTAATCAAAGTGAAAAAGATTTGTTAATTTTGAATCGTGATAATGCAGCAACAATGGGGGGAATGCCGCACACAGGGGGAAATATTGCTTACTTTTCGATGTCCGACACCCAAATCGGAGTATTTAAAAGAGGCAGTGAAATGGTTGTGCGATACCCCTCGAAAGAAAACGAGGAGGTTATTATGTTATTCGAGGAGCTTAGTCTTCCCGGCGTTCATAACGCGTATAATTCTATGGCGGCGGCACTTGCCGCACGTGCTTTCGAGATTCGCAATGAAGATATTCGCGATAGTCTGATGAGTTTCAAAGGGGTTGAACACCGCCTTGAATTTGTTAGAACATATAATGGTGTTGATTATATCAACGATTCAAAAGCAACTAATATTAATGCTACTTGGTATGCTCTTGCCAGCTACAACCGTCCTATTATTTGGATTGCCGGTGGTAGGGGGGATAATAATGATTATTCGGAATTAGATGATTTAGTTGAAAAAAATGTTAAAGCGATTATTTGTATCGGCGAGGAGGCTGATAATATATTTTCGCATTACTGTTCCAAACTTAGATGTATTCGTGCCTCAGAACTTCAAGACGCTGTATGGGAAGCATATAAGCAGGCAAATGATGGTGATATTGTATTATTTACACCGGCTTGCAAATCTTTCGATATGTTTATGAATTTCGAGCATAGGGGACAGGTCTTCAAGGAAATTGTGAATAATTTGAGGTAAATATGAATGTTATTGATAAGTACTACTATAAGATGTTAAATAGCGCTTCTTCAAAAACGAAAATCATTACGGGTTTTTTGTTTTTGGCAATTGGAGCATTAGGTCTTTTGGCTTCTTTTATGGAGCCTACAAAGAATTTTACTTTTGATAATATTCGTAGTATCGGTTTTTTGATTTTCGGAATATCCTTATTATTATCATCTGTTCTAATTTTAAGTACTTGGGAAATTGATAATGACAGATTTCCTATCGGCATACGCAAACTTTTAATAATCTTATTCCAAGTATTTGGTTTCCTATTTATTATCATCGGATATATTCGTATTTTTTTCTTTTAATTAATTGTGCCGAACGACAAGAAGCATATTGATTGGGTTATTCTTTTACTGACGATAGGGCTGATGCTGATGAGTATTGCTTTTGTTTACAGTGCAAGTGCATCAATTGCAGAAGCTCGCTTCGGTAGCCCTGATAAATTATTTGCTTCGCATACTTTGCGTGTTCTTTTCGGATTTATATTTTTATTTATCTTTATGAAGGTTGATTATCATTTCTGGAGTAAATATTCAAAGATAATAATCTTCATTTCGGTTATTTCATTGCTTCTTGTATTAGTAATGGGGACAACAATCAATGGTGCTAACAGGTGGTTGTATATAGGACCAATTAATTTTCAGCCGTCTGAACTCGCCAAATTCGCTCTTGTACTTCATTTTGCATATTTATTAACGGAGCGGCAGGAATTTATTAAGGATTTCAAATACGGGCTATTGCCGCTACTTGTTTGGAGTTTTATTATTACTGCATTAATTGCTGTTCAGCCGAATTTTTCTTCAGCTGTTGTAATTTATCTAATTGCGGCGGTTATGATGTTTATAGGTAATGCAAACTTGAAACATCTATTTTTTATTGGGCTTACATCAGTCGTAGGTTTGGGTGTTTACGCATTATCCGCTCCATACAGGCTGGCTCGTTTGCAGAATTATATCGGCTTAGTCTCTGACAATCATTATGTAAGTAAATCCGCATTCCAAGCACATCAAGCGGTAATAGCATTTGGCAATGGCGGTGTTTTCGGAATGGGACCGGGACAAAGCCGCCAAAGTTTACTCTATCTACCCGAGGCTTATGGCGATTTTATATTTTCCATCATCGGTGAAGAATACGGATTTATCGGAACAAGTTTTGTAATTATTATCTTTGCAATTATTGCCTATCGGGGTATTAAAATTGCAAGGCAGGCACCGGATTTATTCGGATATTTTCTTGCTTTCGGGATAACCGTTACAATTACTCTCTACGCTTTTGTGAGTGCAGGCGTCAATACGGGATTACTTCCTACAACGGGTCTGCCACTGCCATTGATTAGCTATGGTGGTACTGCAATTATCTTTTATTGTGCCGCTATCGGAATGCTCTTGAACATATCAGCTCACAGTAGCAATTAAAAAAAACTTGTTTATTAAATTGATTTTAGTTATATAGTAGTCGGATTTTTATTAAAATTTATTAAGAAATATAATTATGGCTTGGTTTTTAAGGTCTAAACAAAACATTGTAGAAACAACACAGCGCGAAATGCCTGACGGATTATGGACAAAATGTCCCTCCTGCGGCGAAATAATGTACAAACGTCAGCTCGAAGAGCATTTCTTTATTTGTACTAAATGTTCCTACCATTTCAGAATTGGTAGTGCGGAATATATTGAACTTATTTTTGATGAAGGTACATTTGTAGAAACGGATACAAATTTACGCTCGGGCGACCCTTTGGAATTTGTTGATACAAAATCTTATAAGGACAGAATAATTGCCACACACAAGAAAACAAACGTCAATGATGCTATTACTACCGGCTACGGAGAAGTAAACGGCAATTTAATTTCATTTGGTAGTATGAATTTCAATTTTGTTGGTGGCAGTATGGGGTCGGTGGTTGGTGAAAAGATTTTCAGAGCCGCTAAATTTTCATTGGAAAAGAAAGTGCCTTTTCTTTTGGTTTCTGCTTCCGGTGGGGCGCGTATGCAGGAAGCCGCACTCTCACTAATGCAAATGGCAAAAACAAGTGCAGTACTGACTGAACTTGCCGAGAACAAAATTCCATACTTCACTTTATTGACAGACCCTACAACCGGAGGTGTTACTGCTTCCTATGCTATGCTGGGGGACGTAATACTTGCCGAACCCGGGGCATTGATAGGATTTGCCGGTCCAAGAGTTATTGAACAAACAATAAGAAAAAAACTACCGCAAGGTTTCCAAAGGGCAGAATTTCTTTTGGAGCATGGATTTGTCGATACTATAGTAAAACGCAATAATTTGAAAAATACATTAACTTATTTGATAAAATGGTTCAAAGGATAACAAGTATTTAGTTTATTCAAATATATTATTTTATTCATATTTGCCGCTAATCTTGTATTTGCGGCTGATGAATACGGGAGTGATAAAGCAGATACATCGAAGTTTATTAAAACGAGTTTTACTTTCTTGATGGGGTTTCCTTTTCCGTCTCAATCAAATGGTTTTGATGAGGTATATCTAAATGTGTTAGGTGGACGAAATAACTACTATTCTCCCTCTGCACTACTGACCGGTAAAATGCTATTTGAATATAATGAAAATATTAGTTTGGGATTGCTCTGCGAATACTATCTTGTTGAGATGAGGGACGAATACTCTCAAAATATACAAGTGGCGGGCAAGAATATTAGTAGAAGATTTTTAGAAAGATTGGATATTCAGACATTGCCAATAGCATTTATTGCAGAATATTCTCCGGCGGATACACCGTATAAAAATTACGTTGGACTTGGTGCGGGATTTAGTATTGGCAATATTAAATGGTTTGAAAATGTGAACTCCGATATATATGGAGATAGAAGGCATTCAAGCGAAATATATAACGATTCTCCTATATCTCCGTTTGTCAAAATGTACTTTGGCGTGCTTCTGAATTTTGATAAAAGAAATAAAAAAGAATTTTTAGGAGCATTGCATTTCGAGGTATCAATAAATTATTTGTTTAGAAGTCTTAAAATATATGAGGAACTTAATAAACAATATGTTAAACCACCGGAGGAATTTAATCGGCGATACTTTGTTCTACCGTTCTATTTAGGTTTATCTGCCGGAATAAGTTTTAATTTATTCCACAGAATAAACTGATACAAAAGAAAATTAAAGATAATAATTGCCACTAAGGCATTCTGTGATTTATTCATTCAGTAATATGGAGTAATAATATGAAAAAACAAGTAACATTCAGGCATCTCAAATCGAGACCGGAGCTACAAACTGCCGCAATGGACCTTATGGATAAGTTTGGGAAATTTAATGAAAGTATAACAAGCGCCTCGGTTGAGTTTATTGCAGAATCGCAGAATATTGTTGAGTTTCAAACTCACGTACAAGGACGTGTCCTTGTTGTTAAAGAAGCATCAGAGGATTTTATGAAAAGTCTTAATGAGGGAGCTGATAAAATGGTTCGTCAATTGAAGAAACATAGAGAAAAAGTTATCGGATTATAAGTTCTAAAAAAAATAATTAACAATTGAAAATTTTTCATTAAATTTGAAAAGAGGTAATGTTGATTACCTCTTTTCTTTTTTGGAAGCAAACTATGCAAACATTAGAAAATATTCAAATATTGCGACAGGATAAAATTCCCGTAGATATATTAATGGAGTCGCATGCCGGTCTTACACATATAAACAATGTGGGGCTGGATAATCATATTTTATCTAAAACACTATTTCGTCCACAACTTGCACTATCAGGATTTATTGATTCTTTTGCTAATAATTCGGTGCTTATTTTCGGAAATACGGAAATCACTTATCTGAACAGTTTGGCAGGCGAACAAAAAATAAAAGCAATAAACCATTTATTGCAATTTACAATCCCCTGTATAATTATTACAAATAATCATAAATTAGATGATGATTTATTGAATATTCTTACAGTTCGTAATATTGCCGTATTCTCAACAAATCTTTCAACCGAAATTGCTTCATTTGCTCTTTTCGATTTACTTGACGACCAATTTGCAGACCAAGCTGTATTGCACGGCTCATTTGTTGATGTTTACGGTGTGGGTATGCTATTTATGGGGCGTAGTGGGATTGGTAAAAGTGAGATTGCACTCGACTTGATTGAGCGTGGGCATCGCCTCGTTGCCGATGATGTAGTTATGCTGACAAAAAAGCGAGAAACAGTGCTGATGGGTACAGGAACAAATCTTGTCCGGCATTTTATGGAAATTCGAGGTCTCGGAATTATTGACATTAGGCAGATGTTCGGTATCCGTGCAATTCGTTTCCAGAAGCGTCTTGAAATTATTGTGTTCCTAAAAGAATATAATCCTAACGAAGATTATACACGTATCGGGCTTGACGAAGACGAGACCGATATTATGGGGGTTAATGTTGCAACCGTTAATCTGCCGATTTTCCCCGGTAAGAATATTACAGTTATTGCCGAGGTTATTGCAGTTAATTATTTATTGCGTACTTACGGCTATAATGCCGCTATGGAATTGAGTGGAAGATTGCAGGACGAGATTTCTAAGAAAACTTTGTCCGATATTCCCGTGCAGTTTAGACGTGCCGTACCATATATTCAACCTGATGACGAATAATTTAACATTTTTCGGGATTGTTCGTCTATCTTTTTTTTAATATCAAATATATGTAAACTATGAAGAATTTATTTAAAAATTTAATATTGCTTTTTATATTTCTTTCTGTACTGACATCTGCTTATGCCGCTGACAATCAGCATTTCAAGGCAAGTACAAAAGTATCAAAAACAAAAATTAAAAAGGGCGAGACCTTTGATGTCGAACTCTATTTGAAGATTGAAAAAGGCTGGCATATATATGGCTTTGAGCCTGCCGGTATTGACCCGATGCAATTAGCTCCTACTTGGACAGAAATCACTATTGCCCCCGAAAAATCTTGGAAAATTGTGGGTAAAATTTGGTCGAGCAAGGCAAAGATTAAATATGACAGTGCTTATTCTATGAATATACCTGTTTATTATAAAAGGGCATCATACAAATTTAAAGTAAAAGCACTGCAAGATATTAACCTCGAAAATGATAAACTATCAATTGTTTATTGGGCGCAACAATGTACTGAGACTTCTTGCTTGCCTCCTGATGAATTCAAAATTTCAGTCGGTACGGTGCTTACTGCTGATGCAAAGAAAAACGCCGAGAAAGACGAGAATACAGAAGAACTAACTGAACAAGATACTGCTTCGCAAACAGATAATAATGCTGACTCTGCACAAATTGCGACTGGTGCAGATGTTGATGAATCGAATACACAAATAGCCGAAGACAGCATACACGAACAAACGGAATCGCAATTGGAAGACAGTAAAATGAAAAAGCGCGGACTGCTGGCTTACCTTTTATTTGCTATGACTCAGGGATTATTGGCTTTGCTTACTCCTTGCGTATTTCCGATGATTCCGATTACGGTTTCATTCTTTACCAAGCGTTCGGAAAAGGAAAAGAGCCGCGGTCTGGTTGATTCTACTGTTTATGCAATTGGTATTATATTTACATTTACAGGTATAGGTTTTCTCTTTGCATTAATTTACGGACCTTCCGGCATACAGAATCTTGCAACAAATCCTTGGCTTAATTTAGCTATTGCAACTATTTTCATAGTATTTGCAATGAACCTATTCGGAGCATTTGAAATACAATTGCCTACCGGACTGATGAACAAACTTAATGCTAAAAGTCAGGAGGGCTCAGGCATAATGAGCGTGCTATTAATGGGGCTGACATTTTCGCTAACCTCATTTACTTGTACCGTACCATTTGTCGGCACTACGCTTGTATCGGTCGGTAGCGGTGAATGGTTCTATCCAATTGTAGGAATGCTGGCATTTTCATTTGTATTTGCTACGCCATTTTTCCTACTCGCTCTATTTCCTTCGGTACTCAACAAACTGCCGCAATCCGGTGGTTGGATGAATAATATTAAAGTAGTAATGGGATTTCTCGAAATAGCGGCGGCAATTAAATTTATCAGTAATGCCGACCTTGTTTGGACATTGGGTATAATGCCACGCGAATTCTTCCTTGCTATTTGGATTGCCGCACTCATTATGATTGTTTTATATATTCTTGGAATATACAAATTACCGCACGATTCAAAGATAGAAGCTATTGGTACGCCGCGTATTTTATTCTCAGTATTTTTCATTGCAATTACGTTTTATTTATTTGTCGGTTTGATTGGAAAGCCATTAGGCGAATTAGATGCATTCTTGCCACCACCTAACTATGATGAATTAATGAATCCGGGTGGTGTTTCTTCTGCTGCAATCGGCGGCGGTCTTATTGCTTCGAACGGCAAGCATAATTCTTTGCATGATGAATTGCAATGGTTGGATAACTATGAAGAAGCACGTAAACTGGCGGAAGAACAGAATAAAAAGCTTTTCATTGATTTTACTGGTTTCACCTGTACAAATTGCAGATGGATGGAACTTAATATGTTTTCTAAATCTCAGATTGTAAAAGAACTAAATGATATGGTGCTTGTTAGGTTGTACACGGATAGGCGAGAGGAGCCGTATCTTTCTAATAAAAAATTCCAACAAGAGAGATTTAATTCAATAGAATTACCCCTATATGTAATCTATACACCAGATGGAAAACTATTAGGTACAAAAGCATTTACTCGTGATATTGACGGTTTCTTAAAATTCCTTCAAAAGTAATAACGATATCTGCATATATTAAAAGGACTGCCAAAATAGCGGCAGTCCTTTTTTATTTGCCCTCATTTATAATTTACAATAATCGAAAAACAATGGTAAGTAAATGCACTATTACCACTTTTATATATCTAAACAATTAAGTATATTTGTATTATCTATTATTTGTGATTAATTTTCAAATACCATTTGTTATTGGTCAAACAAATAATAAGAAAAGAATAATATGAATTATATCACTAGTGTCCGACTATTTATTTTAAATAAATGTCCAAAACCCTTATATTCGAGAAATGAAACGACGAAATTTCTAACTCAAAGGCAGGGCTATGTGCTTAATAAGCAAGAACAAAAATACAGACAAACCTCTTTTAAAACAAATAATAGATATGATCCCGAAATATATATTGTCAAATTCAATATCTAAAAACAATTCCGACAAGCATTACAGGGCCTACAAAACTTATGA
>Ga0256846_1000697_pt1 | contig 12559 bp, 13 predicted proteins | sample TevniametaG_FD_189098 | JGI IMG/M metagenome (GOLD analysis project Ga0256846, IMG submission 189098) | Tube worm associated microbial communities from hydrothermal vent at the East Pacific Rise, Pacific Ocean - Tevnia | ecosystem: Host-associated > Annelida > Integument > Unclassified ...
GCCATTGTGAAGGTGAGCCACTTCCTTGACCAGGTTCAACCCCAGGCCGGTACTCTTTTTACCACTGTCGGGTCGCTGCAGAGAAAAGAACTTGTCGAAAATTTTTTCCCGGGCATAATCCGGGATGGATGTGCCGTCATCAGCCACGACAAACCGCAAAACCTCCCCGTCCGTATCGGTAGCAAGCGTCACGCATCCCCCCTCCGGGCTGAAGTCAATGGCATTCTGGATCAGATTCGAGACCGCCTGAAACAGGAGAAACCCGTCACCGGTAATGCTCAGACCGCCAGCGACCGTATCGTCGATCCGCAGTTTTTTCTGCCGGATCAGGGGCTGTTTGCTCTCCAGGACTGTATTGACAATTGTTTTGAATACCACCTTCTCTTTTTTCTGCAGGATTGTCCGGCTCTCCAGGGTGGCCAGCTCAAGCATCCGGTCGATGATCTGTTGAATCCGGCCGGCCTCGTTGCGGATATTGGCGAGAAAACAGGCCCGGCGCTTAACGGGCATATCCTCGCCGAGCAGCTCGGCCGCCCCCCGGATGGCGGACAGCGGGCTTTTGATCTCATGGGTCAGGGTCTGGACGTATTGCTCGGCGTATTTTTTCCCCTCCAGCGCTTCCCGCATCCTGTCGATGGTTTCTCCGAGCACACCGATTTCCGAATGGCCCAGCCGGGGCAGTTTGGGGCGTTTGCCGGCGCGGATATTGTCGGCATAGCGGGTAATCCGTTTAATCGGCCGGGTGAGCAGCATGGAGACGATCAGGCTGAGCAGAATGGCCGCCGCCACGGCCAGGGAACCGATCCGGTAAATCCGGGGTCTGGCCCGTTTGAGAAAGCCGTTGATGTTGGTGGTGGGCTTGGCCACGGACAGGACGCCGGTGATATTACCGTCGATCAGGATGGGGGCGGCGACGAAGAGCACCGCGGATGTTGGATCGCCGGGAGCCGTATCGGTTGAGCGGGCGCCGTAGCGGCCTTCCAGCGTCAGGCGGACATCCCGCCATTGGGAATAGTCTTTTCCCCAGGTGGCCCGCGATCGCGAATCGAAGATGATTTTTCCCCGGGCATCGGTAACGTAAAACCCCATGTCAACATGGGTTTTGAGCAGGTTGTAGATACTGGCTCTGAACGGACGTGTATACGTCTGCTGCAGGGCGGCGTAAAGCGCCTCCCGGTTGAAACGATTTTCCCGCATCTCAAGTCCGATGATGGCGGCAAGGGTGTGGGCCTGATCCACGAGGGGATCTTCGACGCCTTCAAGATAGCGGGTTCTAAGGGTGTTGAGTACCCGGTTCAGGGGCCAGGAAAAGCAGAGTACGAAAATGACCAGGTAGCAGGCGAAGATGCGGACGCCGAGTTTCATAAATCCTCTTTCAGGGCATATCCCGTGCCCCTGTGGGTGACGATCGGGTCAAGGTCGGGCTTGATTCTTTTTAATTTGGCGCGGATATTCTTGATGTGGGCATCCACCGTGCGGTCCATGCTTGATTCGGGCGCGTCCCACACCAGATCCATCAGACGGTCCCTGGAAAAAACATGACCCGGCCGGCGGATAAATGTTTTCAGAATGTTGTATTCCAGGCGGGACAGATCGAGCGGCTGATCGAAATAGACGATATGGCGCCTGGATTCATTCACGGTAAAGACGGATGGGCTTGCTGCCGGGGGGGCGGCCGGGGCTGTTCGCCGCAAGACGGCCTTGACCCGGGCAACGAGTTCCCGCGGGCTGAAGGGCTTGGTGACATAATCGTCTCCGCCGATTTCAAGGCCAACAACCCGGTCGATTTCCTCGGTCCGGGCCGTCAGAAAGATAACAGGCGTCGCGTATTGCCGGCGGATCTCCTTGCACAGCTCAAATCCGCTGATATCCGGCAGACCGATATCCAGAATGATGAGGGCGATCGGCCGGGCGGCGAGCAGGGCCGGTACGGCGTGACCCGCCGTTGTGCAAAGGGTGTCAAAGCCATCGGTTTCCAGGGCATACTGGATCGTATCGGTAATGGCCGGTTCGTCTTCCACGATTAATATGGTCTGTTTCATGGGTTGTTTTCTCCCGGGATCCTGTGGCTGTCGATACAGCCGGCCGGCGAAACTCGCGGCGCGGGATGCCGCTGCCGAAGCATCAAGCGTAGCAGAAAAAGAACGGTAAAGACAAGCGCGCACGCGAGCATGATAGTGGCGCCGTGTTCCAGGAAACGGGCTGGATAGCGGAAGGGGGCGCCGGTGATCAGGGGGACGCCAATGGCAACGAACATATACCAGACCATCGGTGTCCAGCCGCTGGCGGGAGCGGTTTTTCCCGGAACGGGAGCCTCCCGATGTCGCGACCGGCGCTGAACGGCGCAGAGGGCATATTCAACCGCCAGATGATACAGCATCAGGGAGGTGATATATACGCCGATGCCTTCCATGCGGTGCGCCCGGGCCGGCGTCAACCAGCCCTGGTAGATGTCGGCTGAGTATAAATGGATGGCGCCGATGATCCGGACAGTGTTGACCATCAGGGTAAATGGATACGCGCACAACACGGCCAGACCGATCCAGGCCAGTCGCATCCAGCCCGATGTCAGGCGGTGAAGGCCCGCTGTCCCCGTTGTCAGCAGGGCGACGATCATGAAATTGAGACCGGCGCATGCCGGGGCAACGATGATCCGGTGCGCCCGGTTGACAAAACCGGTACCCGCCTCACTGACAAACGGCAGGCCGCTGATGCGGGCCACCCATCCGGCGGTGGGCCTCAGGACCCAGGCCAGATCGTCACCGGTGGCGTGGCTGTAGTAGTACTTCAGTCCGACAGCGACAGTTCCCAGCAGGACCCAGGGGATGATTGTCCCCGGCCGTCGAATGTTCCGGCGGCCGGGAGTGGCAAACAGCCGGCCCCTCACTGACGGTCCGTCCGGCCGGGATTTTTCTGCCGCATCGTCCGCCAGATCAACAGCGGCAACCCCGCGGCCATAAGGAGCCAGAACAGATCCGGTTCCGGAACGGCAGACATCCCGCCCACGGCCAGGTTGGAAACGTGCAGGGGCAGGGGCAGAGGCTGCTTAACCGTGTCGGTGGCATCCGCCAGTGGATTACGGATGGTTTCGTCGATGGCAACAAAAGCGGTGTAACGGGTGAGCAGGTTGTAGGTCAGACCGAGAGACGTGACTTCCGCCTGGCGTTCCGCGTCTTCCGGGCTGCTGCCGAAATCGCTTAACCGGGCGATCCGTTTGCGGGCCCAGAGATAGGGCAGGGCGCTGTTGGCCGCATCGGGTAACGTCTGGGCCACCGAAACCGTCTGCTGAAACGGGCCACTGCCGGTGATGCCGGTAATCCGGATTTTTCCCTCCGGACGCCCCCGCCATTTGCCGAAAACGATAATCGGTCGGCTGGCAAAGAGATCAGGGACATTGGCGGGCTCGACGCCAAAAGCGGCAAATCCGTCAAACCCGATCCGGATATGGGTCAGCACCGGCGCGGCCACGTACTGGCGAAACCGGTCGGCGGCCTGCGGTGCCCGGGCGGGGTCCGTGACGATAAACGATGCGCCCTGGCCGGCCCGGGCCATCCCTTCGATGAGATACCGGTTGACGCTGCTGCCGATGCCGAAGGTAAAAACGCTGGTCTGGTTGAGATGGGACTGGATCAGCCGGAATACATCTGCCTCGGCGCTGATATAGCCGTCGGTAATAATGAGTACGGATCGTGCCACAGCCTCGCTGCGGGGCAGGGATAGCGCGCGTTGCAGGGCGTTGTGCAATTCGGTGCCGCCGCCGCCACTGGCCTGATCGATCAGGGCCACGGCCTTATCGATATTTTCGGACGTGGCGGCCAGGGAGGCCGGCGCCAGGAGGCGGGAACCACCGGCGAAAAAGAGCAGGTTGAACCGGTCATCGGGATTAAGATGGCTGATGAGCCGTTTCAGCAATATTTTTGATGTATTGAGGGGGAATCCATGCATGGAGCCGGACACGTCCAGTACGAAGATATACTCCCGCCGGGGCAGATCGTCCGGCAGGACCCGTCTGGGCGGCTCGACCATCATCAAAAAGAAATGATCCGTCGGCCCCTTATACAGCATCAGGCCGGACTGGATCTTTTGCCCGCTGAGGCGGTAGGTGAGGATAAAATCCCGGTTGCCGCCGTTTTTTTCCGACTCGGCCAGACGCACCCGGGCCGATTTTTTGCTGTCCCATATGGTTTCAATACGATGTGACGGGCACGCGATGTCAGCGACGGGAATGCCCGATGTGATCTGGACGCCGATACGAAAATCAGCGGTATTCGGCGTTCCCGCCGGCAGAAACGGATTTTTTACCCAGCGGTCAATGGGCCGGGCGGCTGCTTCGGACTGACCGGCATAGCGGGGGCCCACGACGGTGGGAAACACGAATGCATAGGTGCCTGCGCGGGGAACGAGCAGCTCGGTATAGTGCAGCGTCATGGTGATGGTGTCACCGGGCATGATATTGGCCACATCCATGCGAAAGACGTTGGGCCGCTGCTGGGCCAGCAGTGATGCGCTTTTTCCTTCTTTTTTGGCGGCGGCAAACGACTGCTGCGCCGCGCGGCGTTCTTTGATTTTCGCGGTAATGATCCGCTGGCCGATGGTCATGGTCATGCCATGTACGGCTGCCCGCGTGGAAGCAGGGAAAATATAGCGGCCGTGCAGGGGGCGTTCACCGGTGTTGGTATATTGCTGGGAAATGGTTACCTCGGCAATCACGCCGTTGATGGTGGCGGAAACATCTGTTTTTTTGAGCGGGAAATTATCTGTGGCCGCGTTTTTATTTTCGATGAAAAAATAGGGGGCCAGCGTCTGGTCGCCGGTTTCACCGGTGGCCCCCATAGCTGCCGCTGTCAAGAATCCCAGGATGTAAAACAGAGTAAAAAAAGCATATCCCAGTTGTTTGATCTGTCTTTTCATGGCCGTCACCTCGTTTTAGTTGGCTGTGATGGATGGCAGTCCAAAATACTTACAGGTTGGACTGGAGATGACGATACACATCCGAGGTGAATAATGTATGAATGGAATATGAAAAAAAGAAGAAAAAGAAATCCCGGTGGATCTGAACGGAATGCGGAAAATCGGACAGGCGCAGTGGATACGATTGATATCCGCAGCGGGGCTGAAGGTATCCGTCAGCCGGGCCGGGGTGCAAAAGCCGGGGATGGTTTACCGGTGAACGCGCTATTGAGCGGCGGAATTAATCTGATAATAGGCGGTAAGGAATTTGTCCAAAACCAATTGCTGGTTTTTATCCATTTCAACAAAATCAATGCCGTTATCGAAGCGCCCGCTTTTTCGTTTGCGGACATGAACCACCAGCCCGATAATGTTGACCACATTATCTTTTAGGCCAATGGCCAGAGAGACTTTCTGCCGGCGCGACAGGGCTTTGTATGTGTCCAGGCAGATGCCTGTTTCAGAAATATTCAGCGTTCTGCCCATCCCCTGGCGGATGGCATTTCCCGATTCATCGTACACGACGTATGATATCAGGTTGAGTGAATCGATTCGGGGGGCTTTTCTCTTGTCTTTTACAGCCATGGATAATAACCATATTTGTGGGTAAGATTTGCGGTAATTATATTGTAATTCTGTTGTTTATGTCAAGAATAAAGTGAATAAAGGTGTGCGGCCGAAGTGACCGTATTTGCCGGCCCCTGGCCCCTGGCGGCTGTCTGGCGGTTACCACCGCCTGCCTTTTTTATGATAAATCGACTTCATTCTTGACACAATTCTGGTAATTCGCTACCGTAAATATCATTTGGTATATAAAAATATACTGTTTTTCAAATAAGTTAATTCGCCATTTGCTCAAAAGTGACGACAAATTATCCGCCGGGCCGCATACATGATCTGTTATCAGAACTCGAGTGTTGCCAATAAGATCCTGCTGGTTTTTTTACCCTTGATTGTTCTTCTCGGCGTGATCCCGTATTTTGCATATCTCAGTCTTCAGGAAGTCCGGCAGATCAACCAGCGTATTGTAAAGGAAGATATGCAGGTCATCGGGTCAACAGACATCCTGTTAAACGAGATCCTTCTGGAGCAGGCGTTCGGACAGCATTATCTTATTTCCCGCGCCGAACGGATTCGTCAACAGTTTATCGAGCATGGCACCAAATTTCAAATGGTTCTGGCCCGGCTTCAGAAAACGGAAGAGGGGCGGCTGTGCGCGGCCAAAATAAAAAAAATAGCCGATTGCCATCAGCAATACACGACGCTGTATCAGACGTTTTACCAGACCGCGGAAGCGCTGTTTCCTGCGAACAAGGCGGTTTACAATAGAAAAATATCGGTTGAATTTGACAAGCTCAGCCGGCTGATCAATGAAATCAAACAAACCACATTCAACCGTCAGCAGGCCCGGGTACAGCAGATTGCCGCCGTCAGTCACCGGGCGTTTAAAGTCATGGCGGGGCTGTTTATTATCGGTACCCTTGTCGGGATTATTTCCGTCTTTATCGGTTTTCGATATATTTTACGCTCAATCCAGCAGTTAATCGACGCCACTGAAGAGATCGCCAAGGGTAATTTTGACTATGTCCCCAAGGTCAAGGGCAGCGGGGAACTGCAACGGCTGGCCGAATCTTTTGTCAGCATGGGGCGCCGGCTGGCTACTCTGGAAAAAAGAAACCTGGATACCAATCCATTAACCCGGCTGCCTGGCGGAGCCACCATTGAAACCGTGCTGGAAACCAGGCTCGAACAAAAAGAGCCCGTGGCATTCTGCCTTGTTGATATTGATAATTTCAAGGCATTTAATGACCGGTATGGCTATGCCACGGGAAACAGCGTTATCAAGGAGACAGCAGACATTATTCAGACGGCGGTCGATTCATCTGGAACAGACAATAATTTTGTCGGCCATATCGGCGGGGATGATTTTGTGTTCATGACCGTTCCGGAAAAGTTTGAAAGCATCTGTCTGGAAATCATCAGGCGGTTCGATGCCCGGGTCCCTAAATTTTATACGATCGAGGACGCCGAACGGGGATATATCGAAAGCACCTCCCGGCAGGGGGAAAACAGGCAGTTTCCCATCATGACCGTGTCGATTGCCGTGGTGACCAACGCGGATAAAAAAGAGTGCAATCACATCCGGTTTGGCGAAATTGCCGCGGAATTAAAGAAAAAAGCCAAAACGGTCAATGGCAGTGTTTTCGTGGTCGACCAGCGGAGAGACGGATGAGCCGGCCAATGAGAATAATCTGGCTGACGGGTGCGGTCCTGCTGCTGAGCGGCTGCTTTTTCATGCCTCGTCCGGGCGCGCCGGTCTGGACGATTGACCGGATCATGCAGATTGATAATATCCCGGGAGAAATAGAGTGGCGGGAGAGCCTCAAAAATCCCGAAAACCGGAATGATTTTATTCTGGCCGTATTGTATACCCATCCCCGCAACCCGAATCCTGATTGCCTGGCGGCGGAAAAGCATCTGGATAAGTATCTGGCCCATCTGCCGCCGGAAAAACCGGACCGGCAGGCGGCCTATATTTACGGTGTGCTCAGGCGGGTCTCCATTTGCAATGCTGAAACCGGCCGGATCCGGCGGCGGCTTGAGCAGGAAAAAATCAAACGGCAGGCGTGGCAGTCACAGGCAAAATCCGCGCAGAAAAAATTAAAGGCGACCCGGGCGGTATTGGAAAAATCGAAGCGGCGGGCCGGGCAGCTGCGGGGCCGGTTGAAGAAAACGGAAAAGCGAAAGGCGGCGGCGCTGTCGAAATATGAAAAAATGCAAAACGAAAACAATGAACTGAAGGAAAAACTGAAAGAACTGACGGATCTTTACCTCGACCTGGAGAAAAAAAGGCAGGCCATGCAATAGTCATCCGGTCATCTGAAAACAGGGCCTGTCAATGGGCTTGATTACGAAAGGAATGTTAGATGAAAACAAGTGCGATCGTCGATGCCGGCGTCTGTGGATTTAAAACAAAAATTACAGCGGAAACCGAAGACGGGATGAATGTGACGCTGCGCATCGGCAGTGATTGTGAGACCATCAAAGGACTGGCCGGAAGCATTCAGGAAAAAAACCCCATCAATGCCTACGATGAGCTGGCGCCTGATCGGGAAAGCATGGTTCTGGCTGTCTGCCGGCCGGTTTTGCAGACAAAAGGATGTTGTGAAGCCTGCGTGGTACCGGCGGCCGCTGCCAAAGCCATGCAGGTGGCCGCCAGCCTGGCCCTTCCCCGGGATGTGACGATGAAAATTGAAAAGGCATCGTAAAGGTTCGGGCCTTATTTATTCCATGAAAACAGCGCTGCGGCGATCGTCAGAAAGACGGCGGTAAAGGCCATCAGGATCAACAGCTCCGGGCCGACGTCAGCCAGCGTGGCGCCGTCATTCATGACCATGCGGACGGCTTTGAGCAGGTGCGTTAGGGGAAAAATCTGAGCGGCACCTTTCACCCATGCCGGCGCGCCTTCCAGCGAAAACCAGACTTCCGACAGAAACATCATTGGCCAGGCAATAAAGTTCAAAACCCCGGAAACAAGTTCTTCACTGGTGCCGCGTGATGCCAGCAGCAGGCCCAGGGTGCTCAGGGCCAGGCTGCCGGCGAGGAAAACGATGAACAGCGTCAGGTAGGATCCCGCGACCTGGAATTTGAAAATCGCCTGGCATCCGATCCACACGACGGTCACTGAGAAGATCAATACAAAGAGACGGGATACCAGTTGGGCCGCCAGGTATTCCACGGCCGTCAGCGGGGTGACCATCAAGCGCTTGAGCACCCCGGTTTTTCGGTACCGGACCACAACGTAACCCACCCCCCACAAGGCGCTGAACATCATATTCATCCCTAAAATGCCGGGAAAGAGCCAGTCGATATAGCGGATATGCCGTCCCGTGATCTGTTTTTTAATCATCATTTCCGGGCGCATGGCATGGCCGGGTAGGCTGGCCTTGAATATCTTTTCCATCAGGTAGCCCTTGGGGTTGGTGGCGCTGACCCAGAAGAGATAGGGCGGCTGGCCGGTTTGGACCAGAAAATCGATCCGGTGATGCCGGAGTTTGTCCAGCCCGGCGGCAAAGGTGGGAAACCCGATGAACTGGATGTAACGGGTGTGGATAAAATCCGGCGGCAATGCCGGCGGGTTACGGACAACGGAGACAGCGGACGCCGGAAATACACCGACCTTGTAAAGATTAGGTGCTTTGGCGCCAAAGATCACCCCAAATCCGGCCACCAGCAGAAAAGGAAAGAAAATATTCCAGCCGAAACCGGCCCGGTCGCGGAAAAATTCCCGGTTACGGGCGGTCAGCATAACCCGGAATCGCTTAAACATGCGTCTCCTCCGGGGTTGCTCTGTTTTTCAGGTTAAGCCGGCGGTTGCTGTTCGGGGCCAGTTTCTTCCCGGTAAGGTGGAGAAAAACGTCTTCAAGGTTGGGCGTCCGGATGGAAATATCGGTCAAATCAACCCCGTCGGCCATCAGCCGGGACAGACAGGCGTCGGCATTGTCGGTTTCGATTTTGATATGGGCGCCGGTTTTATGGTGAATCGGATAATGCTGCGCCAGACCGGGCGGCAGGCTCTCCGCGGGCAGCGTGACGGTAATCCCCCGGCAATGGGCGGCAATCAATGCCGCCGGCGTGCCCCGGGCAATAATTTTTCCCCGGTCCATAATGGCGATATCGTCACACAGATTTTCGGCCTCTTCCATGTAGTGGGTGGTCAGGACGATGGTCCGTCCCTGGCGTTTGATTTTTTCGATCACCTGCCACAGGTCCAGACGGGCGTGAGGGTCAAGCCCGGTGGAAGGCTCGTCAAGGAAGAGCAGCCTTGGCTGGTTGATCAGTGCCAGGGCCAGCAGGAGCCGCTGTCTCTGGCCGCCGGAGATCCGGTCGTTCATCTGGCCGGAAACATCGGACAGCCCACACAGAGAGAGAACATCGTCCGGTGCCAGGGCGTTTTTATAGAGGGCACCGAAAGTCTCGAGGGTTTCACGGATGGTCAGGAACCCGAGCAGCTCCGTATTTTGAAACTGAATGCCGACCTCTTCGAGAAAACCGGATGACCGGGGGCGGCCCTGGTACAAAATCTCACCACTGTCGGGAGATATCACCTGTTCGATCACCTCGATGGTGGTTGTTTTTCCGGCGCCGTTGGGGCCCAGCAGGCCGAAGCAAACACCGGTTTCGATGGCGAAATCAATATCATCGACGGCAATGGTTTTGCCGTAGCGCTTGACGAGATGTTTGACTTCCAGGATTGCGGTCATATATTTTCTCAAAAATAAATGGATCTGCGGCGCGATTACTGGTAAAGCCGACTGTAACCTATTTAAGCGGGATGGCTCAATACAAATCTGAAACTGATGACATCGGCGGTGTGCATTGTTTTTTTAGCCACACCGGATTGCAATCAAGGAGAATTTAAAATGAGCGAAAATCTGATGGAAGTCACCGACAGTAATTTTGATGCGGAAGTCCTCAAATCCGACACACCGGTTCTGGTTGATTTCTGGGCGCCCTGGTGCGGGCCCTGTAAGGCCATCGGCCCCATTGTCGAACAATTGTCTGAATCTTTCAGCGGGAAAGTGAAGTTTGCCAAATGCAACGTGGATGACAACCCCGGCACGCCGGGTAAATACGGTATCCAGTCGATTCCCACCCTGATGATCTTTAAAGGCGGGCAGGTGGCGGATCAGGTCGTCGGCATGACCGGCAAGGGACAACTGGAAAAAACCATCAACGGCGTACTCTCCGGCGCGGCTTCCGCGCAGCCGTTTGTCGTGAGCTGATTACGATTCGGATATCGGAAAATTGAATTGAAAGGGGCCGGCCATGGGCGAATGTGCCTGTCATCCTGAAATTGATACGCCGTACAAATGCGAAAAACACGGCACCTATCTGTGTGAGGAATGTCTTAAATGCCAGGATCCGGATCTGTACTGCAAGTTCCGGACCTCCTGCCCCATCTGGTTTATGAGCCGAAAAGGTGTTGAGGACTGGTAGGCTGGATGGCATGCAATGCGACCGAAATTATTTCAGGCGGCATCTGCCGGACGAAGAGATGCCACCAGGTCATGATGGGTATTTTTTTCAGACCGCCGGGAAGCCGGGTCAGACGAATGGATTGAAAAATGAAACCGATAGGGGTTATACGGTCACCCTTTACAACCAAGGAAAAGGCGCCCATCCAGGGGGCGTACAGCCCTGAAAGCGAGGGGCGAATTGAGATATTTCCGGAATATGAAGATGGTTTGAAAGATATCGAGACTTTCTCACACCTGATTATCTTTTACACGTTTGACCGGGCCGGAGAGATGAAGCTGGTTCGATCAACGTTTCTGGATGATGAGCCGCATGGTGTTTTTGCCTCCCGGCACCCCTGCCGGCCCAACAGCATCGGCCTGACTGTTGTCCGGCTCAATCGGCGCATCGATAATATCCTTGAGATCAGTGGCGTTGATGTGCTGGATAAAACTCCCCTGATAGATCTGAAGCCGTATATCCCCCGGTTTGACAGTTTTCCCGAAGCCAATGAAGGATGGGCGACGTCAAAAGGGAAAAGACCCAAGCCGCCGGGTCGGGAGTAAAAGCGGCTGTCGATTTCCCGGCGGCAACCGTCTGTCGAAAATACATCAGTCGTCAGATAGCGGTGATTTCAGCGGAATATCCCATTTTTTCATGTATTTCCATATGGCTGTGCGGCTCAGGCCGACCTGCCGTCCCACCTCTGCTTTGTTCCAGTCACACTCTGTCAGGATCTGCGTTAATACAGACCGGGTTAATTTTTTCCGGGGCCGGGAACGGTCCGGCTTTTTCAGGGCCGGCGGCTGGTATTTCATTTGCCGGATTTCCAGGGGCAGATCAAATACGTCGATATCGCCCTTTTCGCGCAGGACAAACGCATGTTCGATGGCGTTTTCCAGCTCGCGGACATTGCCCGGCCAGGCGTGATCCATAATGATCCGCATGGCTGTAGGGGCAACATTGCGGAGTTTCTTGCGGGTTATCTTATTCTGTTTGTCGATGAAATGGTGAATGAGCAGGGGGATATCTTCTTTACGCTCACGCAAAGGGGGCAGGCGAATCGGGAATACTTTCAGGCGGTAAAACAGGTCTTCCCTGAAATACCCCTGCCGGACCAGCTGGTAGAGATCCTGGTGCGTGGCGGCGACAATGCGGATATTGATTTTGCGTCGACGGGATTCACCCACCCGTTCAATCTCCCGTTCCTGGAGCACCCGGAGCAGCTTTACCTGAATCAGGGGGCTGATTTCACCGATTTCGTCGAGAAAGACGGTGCCGCCGTCCGCTTCTTCGAACCGCCCTTTGCGGTCCCGCACAGCGCCGGTAAACGCGCCGCGGACATGACCGAACAGTTCACTTTCGAGCAGGGATTCTGAAAGGGCACTGCAGTTGACTGTGACCAGCGGCGCGCCGCTGACCGGGCTGTTATAGTGAATGGCGCCGGCCACCAGTTCCTTGCCCGTACCGCTCTCGCCTTGGATTAAAATCGTGGCCGAGCTGTTTGCCGCCATCTTGATGTCGGCAAATACCTGCTGCATTACCCGGCTGCGGCCGATGATATTATCAAGTCGATGTTTTTCCCGGAGCC
>Ga0256846_1000698_pt1 | contig 12551 bp, 11 predicted proteins | sample TevniametaG_FD_189098 | JGI IMG/M metagenome (GOLD analysis project Ga0256846, IMG submission 189098) | Tube worm associated microbial communities from hydrothermal vent at the East Pacific Rise, Pacific Ocean - Tevnia | ecosystem: Host-associated > Annelida > Integument > Unclassified ...
ATATACAAAGGTATTGAAGAGATGAATCAAGAGCCTGTTGTTTTTAGATGGAAATATAAAATGGATGAAATATCTTTAAATTAATATGTTAATTTATGAACACTCTACTAGTATTTTTACATCTAAATTAGGAGTAGGAATAACATTTAAAATATAAAAATTAATCTTATATATTATGAACAATATAATTTTAAAATTTAAAAAGAGAAATATTTTCAGTGTAAAATTAATTTTAGTTATTATTGGATTGTTTATTAATTTTTTAGCTCAATCTCAAGGTATACGTAATTTGAATTATTATAGAGCCATATATTATAGCGGAGGAAATCATTTTCCTACTGATAAAATTTATATTTATGCTGCAAAACCAGATGAAAGTGAAGTGAGTTTACAATTAGAAAATATAAGTTATACTGGAGGAAATTTAGTACCTACTACACCAAAAGGTATAGAAATGATTAATTCTAAAATAATTGAACAATTAAGAAATTCAAATCTTTTAATATCAGAATCTAATATAGAATTAGAATCCAAATTTGATAAAAGATTGATTTTAAGATGTATTTATTATTTTAATTTTGGGACAGGTGGAGTGAAAATTAATTTTTATGATTCGGCAGATAAGTTGGTTTATTCTTCAGAAGTAAGACGCTCTGCTTTTAATGGATTTAAAAAAGCATTAATACCTTTTGAAAAATATAGATATAGATTTAATAATTCTTTGGAATTAAAATATAAATCAATTGCTATTGAAAATTCAATCTCATCGAATTTAAATTCATCATCATTAATAACAGAAAAGAAAAAAACAAAAATAGAGTTATCAGATATTGATATTAATATTCCCAGCATTAATTATTTAAACACAAATACTTTTGTTGTTCTTATTGGTAATGAAAATTATCAAAATGAAATCTCTGTTAAATATGCAATAAATGATGCTACGATATTAAACGAATATTTTATTAAAACAATGGGTGTTCCATCAGAGCAAGTTCATTTGATAATTGATGCATCGTATGGGAAAATATTAAGGGAAATAGAATGGATGAAAGATATTGCTAAAGTATTTAATGGTGAAGCAAAACTAGTATTCTATTATGCAGGTCATGGAATGCCTGATGAAAAAACTAAAGGTGCATATATATTGCCAATTGATGGGGAAGCTTCAACTACAGTAACAGCTATTAAATTAGATGATATTTATTCTGCATTAAATAAGTATCCAACAAAACAAACTACAGTAATTTTAGATGCTTGTTTTAGTGGAGTAACACGTGATGGTATGTTAGCTACTGGTCGAGGAGTAAGAATTATTCCAAAAAAATCCATTCCTAAAGGGAATTTAGTTGTTTTTTCTGCTGTTTCTTCTTTGGAATCAGCTCATCCTTATGAAAGCAAAACACATGGATTATTTTCTTATTATTTTATGAAAAAAATTCAAGAAACGAAGGGGGATGTGACTTATGGTGAGCTAAGCGACTATATTAAAAAAGAGGTTGGTAGACGTTCTGTTATAAATGGAGAAGCACAAACCCCTAGTGTAAATGTTAGTATGAAAATTAGTGAATCTTGGCAGGATTGGACATTTAAATAGTTTAGTATTGGGTAATTAATAACTGTTGCCAATAATGACTAAATGCAATGTGGGGCAATTGTGAATTAGTAGTTTCCGCCTTTTAATTAACTTTGTTTCGGTTGGACAGTTAAAGTGTTTAAAACCCACACTGTGTTTATCCAAGAATACGTAGGTATAAAATCCATTATGATAAACAATAAAGAACAAGTTCCCAAAGTAAATGTAAGCTCCTCAATCTCTACAACTTGGAAAGAGTGGTCTTTTAATCTGAAATAATAAAAAACTTTTCTTTATATATAACCTTTAATCTTGTAAGTCACGGAGTGAGTTGTAAAAGATATTTAATAGTAAATTAAAACTAAAACTCACTCCGTGACTATCAGTTAATTTTAACAGGTTATCTCACTTAGCATTTAATAACTAACACATATATTAAGTAAATTAATACTCATTAATGAGTATTAATTTACTTTCCTCTACTCATTTTTTAAATAAAAATCAACCTTTGGGGGTATTTGTAATTATCTGATAACAAGTAACTTTGGTTTGTTATTTATATATAATTTAATTTATTAAAAGGTGTTAGTTTTATTATAGTATGAAAAAATCGCCAAAAAATAATGTATTAAGTTTTAAACATTCTAATAATATAATTAGAGGTGTAAAATGTACTTATAGCACACAAGTGTTTGGCGATACATATGTATTTATAAGCTACAGTTTTACACCTTTTTTCTTTTTTTAACAGCCTTTAAAACTGGGGTAATAAAAATTATTAGTTATGAAAAAATTACATGAATTATTGATTGCAGTATTAATTATTATTGGTTTTTCTTTCTCAAATCTAAGCTGTATAGAAAAAGAAGAAGATCCGGGTCCAATTTCTATTAAAAATAGCATTACTCCTACAAATGTCAATAGTGGCAGTACAATTATTTGGGAAATAACAGTAACTAATTCAGGAGGTAAGGTGGAAATTGAAAAAATTCATGTAAAAGAAGAATTTATTAGTGGATGGGCTGAAGGACTTGGAACTGTTGAATTAGATCTACCCATATCAAATATCACAGTTGATGCTCACTCAACAAAATCAATATATAGTAAAACTGTGCCTGTTTATAATACCGGTAGTACAGATATCAAAACACAAAATACTGTAACGGTATATTCAAATGGAGGTAATGAAACAGATATAGCAATATACACAATAAAGAAAAGTAGTAATAAAAGTAATGAAATTAATTTCAATTCTTTACTACATAGAAATATTTGTGATTTGATAGAATAATTTAATATAAATGTTACTCAAAAAATTTAAGTTATGAAAAGAAAAATACTTATTATAATATTTATTTTTATTTATAATTTCAGTAATGCTCAAGATATTATTTATAAAAATGATGGTACAGAAATTAAAGCAAAAATTATTGAATTGACAACTGATGCTATTAAGTATAAAAAATTTGAGCAATTAGACGGACCTTTAAGAAATATTTCGCTTACAGATGTTTATATGATTATTTATGCAGATGGTACTCGGGAAGTAATAAAAAAAACACAACAACCTGATAATAATGTAACAACATCAATACAAAAAGAACCTATTTCAACAACAGAATATCAAAATACTTATCGAACCGTACCTGAAAAAAAATATGATGGTAATTATGGAATGCTTGGGTTTGGATATGGTAATAGTTATGGTGGATTAGGAGCTAGATATCAATGGAGAAAAGGGAAAATTCAGGGTTTTGGAGCACATATAGGAATTGGTTATTTCCCATATGCAGAGTATTTATGGTCATGGGGATTGAAATATTTCTTTTATAAAGATTTCTATATTAATGCACAATGGGGACGAACAGGTTGGGAAGAGTATAGTTCAACATACACAAATGGTAGTAGTACCAGTTCAACATATGATGGGCACGTTTTAAAAGGATATTCATTCTTAATCGGAGGAGACTGGACATATGGTAAAAAAGATATTTTGGGTTTTAATTTTGGAATAGGCATTACATTTAATACTAATGTTGAGTATATACATGAATTTGATAAAACAGTAGCTTTAGATTTAGGATTTCTTATTAAATTTTAAAAAACAAATTTTATTAATCATTAAAATAAAACAAAATGAAAAAAGTATTATTTATTTCAATTTTTTTAATAACAGCTTTAATATCAACTTTTGGGCAAACAGATAATCAAATCATTATGAAAAAAGTATTTGGTGGGTATAAATTTTATCAGAATGATAATGTGATTAATATGAAACAATTATCTGAAATTTTAGAAGTTAATGAACTCGCATATGATAAATTTAAACAAGCTAAAAAAAATAGTAATATTGCAACAATTATGTCTGCAACAGGAGGTGCTCTAATTGGTTATCAATTAGCTATGTTAATTGTGAGTGGAGAACTTAATGGGATAATTACCGGAATTGGAGGAGGTTTAATGATTGCTTCAATTCCTATAAATAAAAAATCACAAAAACAATTTGCAACGGCAATTAATAACTATAATACTGGATTAAAAATAAACTCATCTAGAAAAAAACCAAATATCGAATTTGTTTTAGGAGGTAATAATATTGGATTAAGAGTAAAATTCTAGCAAAAATATTTATAGATTATGAAAAATAGTTTTTTTTTAATATTGTTTATTTTATTTGGCATTTTTACTAAAGCCCAAGATATAATTTACAAAACGGACAAAACTGAAATTAAATCTAAAGTAATTGAAATTACAACATCAACAGTTAAATATTCAATAGATAATAGAATTAAAAATATATCAATATATGATGTTTTTATGATTGTTTATGAAAATGGAGAAAAGGAGGTGTTTAAACATAATAATGAAAACAGAAAAATATCAAAGAGTGCTATTAATATTAAAATAATAGACGAAAGAGTTGATCCTATAATTGTTGGAGATATACCGGGTCCTATACGAGGAACAAGGATAAAAGCAAAAGATAAAAAAAATAAAGTATTTTCCTTTGCTTCAAATAGATTTAAAAGAGTATTAACTCAAAATGGGTTTAATTCTGAAGTCAGCTCAAATTCTAATTATTTATTAACGTTAAATGTTAATAAACTTTTTTATAAATCATTTGACAAAATTGTATTTATGCAAATAGACCAATCTTGTTCTATTAATATTACATTAACTGATAAGAATAATAACATAATATATAATAATAATTTATCAGATTCATTTAGTAGTAAAGCAAATTATGTCAGAGACTATATAAAACAAAATGGTTATAAAACGAGAACTGCAGGTTCTTTATTTTTAATTGTTATTGATGAGGTAATAAAAAAACTAATGAATGATGAAGAGTTTTTAAGTTTGATATATTAAATGTATTAACTCTTCTTTAATATCTCAAATTAATTATAAACTATTTGATATATTTATTCATGTGCATAAAAAATAATATGTTTAACCAATAATAATTTTAAAATATGAGAAAGTCAATATTTTTTTTAAGTATAATTTTAATTTCATTTTCTTGTGAAGATTTATCAAAAGGGAGTGTAGAAGTAAAAAACAGTACGGGAAGTTCAATTTCTGTTGCTATTGAAGACGGACTTGGAAATTGGTCGTCGGAAAGAGTTGTGTTACATAATTCTAAAACAATATTTGAAGATGTAGAATTAGGACAAGTAAGAGGTAAAGCTCAGATTAGTGGGGGTAATGGCAATTGGATTTTCTCAAAATATCAAAATTTAAATAGTGGAGAAGTGGTAATTATTGACTGGAAACTTAATAAATAAAAAAAAATTTGTTTTAGGAGTAATTTACCAATAAAATGCTCTCAGACTTATTTAATTATACAAACGGGGATTTTGCTTTAAGTAAAATCCCCGTTATAATCAAGATTAAACATCATATGAAAAATTTGCTCTATTTCTTTTTTATTGCTCTATTTAGTTGCACAGTTCAAAAACCGCCTCCACGTCCATGTGAATCATTATCGCAGGCAATTTACGAAAGTAATGATATTGTTTATTGTGGTTGCAACCCTATAAAAAAACTACCTGCCGGTAATCCGTCAATTGAGGTATTTATTTTTGATTTGTCAAAAGATGATGGAGAAAAAAGAATATTTAAGGGTGTTGTTTCAGCAAATAAAGAGTTTAAAATTGATTTAAAATCATTAGAACCCAAACCTTACTGGTTTGGATATAGAGTTTTGGGTGATACAGGTAATATTAATATTGCACAATTTGTTTTAAAAAAGAGTAATCAGAGTTCTAAATCTATAAATAAAAAGGGTGATCTTACAAATAAAAAATTTTCAATAGATTTTTCCACATCAACTTATAAAAAAAAGAATATTAAATTTGATTATAGAGGAGCGGAATATGACACTGTATATAAAAATCATTGGCGTATCTCAGAAATTAACGGATATATGGAATTTGAGTTTAAAGGTAAGCGAGATTTTCTATATCATGTTTTAGGTTCTACCCAAAAAGGTGTTTCTTATTGCAAAATTGATATTTATGTAAATGGTAATAAATATTTAACTAAAAAATTTATTCCAAAAAATTGGCATTGGGAGAAAATTCCGATTTCAAAGTTTTCATCGGATGTTAATACAGTAAAAATTGCACTTGTTGGTAAAACACAACTTTGGATAGATAAAATAAAATCAAATTAATTTATTTTTTTGACTGAAACAATTTTTCCAACAACAACAAATCTTCTTTGTAGGTAAGTTTAATGTTAATTTCGTCACCATTTACCACAAAAACAGGTTCATCGGGGAGATATTTTTTTACAACACCGCAATCGTCCGTCGATTGAAAACTAGAGTCTTTTAATGCTAAATCATAAGCTGTTTTTATGGTATCAAGTTTAAATGCCTGTGGTGTTTGGGCTTTTTTCAGATAGTTTCGGTTAGGAATGGTTGTTATAAAATTATCTTTCACCTCAAAGATTGTATCAGTTGAATCAATAACAACAGCAACAGCATTATATTTATTTAACGCTTTTATACATTCGGTAATTATTTTTTTCGAAACCAAAGGACGAACAGCGTCATGAAATATCAGATTAATATTATTGTTATGAGAATATGCATTAATGGCACTTAGCGATGAATCGCTTCTTTGTTCTCCTCCGTTTAAAAATTTTTTAACTTTTGTAAATTGATTTTTATTAACAATATCTTTAATTGTTGAAATATAGTCTTTATGGCAAACAACAGCAATCTCATCTATTAATTTATGATTTTGAAATGCTGTTATAGAATGTTCAATAATTAATTTTCCGGCAACTTTTAAAAATTGTTTCGGTTTACTGTTTCCCAAACGAACACCTTTCCCTCCTGCTAAAATAACAGCAATATTTTTCATATGTTATGGTTTTGTATCTTATTGCAAAGATAATTAAATCTTATTTATTATTTGTCATCATTTTTTTACAAGTTCTATCACTGTTTTAAACAAATTTTACCGTCTGCATGTTTATTTAAAAAAATACTTACATTTGCACAAAATACAACAGGTGGATAAAAAAATTTACATAAAAAGTATATTACTCCTTGCGGGACTGTTTATAATCCTGCATTCAGCTATTCCGCACGACCATCATTACAACGGTGAAGTTCACTTACATCATTCTCACAGTCACCATTCGCATGCTGATGCACACTGTTTTCTTGTAAATAATTTATCGTCGGCAAAGTTTGTTGTTGATATTACAAGTCCTGTTGTAAATGCTTTGTTTGACTTACCAAAAGTTGAAAATAATCATCAAGGTTTTATACAGTCAATAGAGTATTTGCTTGTAAAAGTTATTTTACACAAAAAAACCGATTTTATAAAATCACTCCCCGTTCGCGGCTCTCCCTTTTAGTAGAAGTTTTTCACAAAATTTTATTTATTCTTAAATCCGCAAGACCTAACAGGTTTTGTTGGTTATCAATTAATTAAATAATTAAAAGGTTATTTATTTTAATGAAACCTGTGTTTAACAATTAAGTTTATAAGAATTCTTGCGGATATATGGTTTATTTAAAGTTTTATTGGTGTTTTTGCAGTTTTAATTTGTTGAAATGCGTTTGCTGAGGATGCTTAAAGATTATTCGAAGCTCCGGTCATTTGTTTACTCCGAATACTTTCGGAGATCTTGTCGGAGTGCTTAGGCTCCGTGCTTATTTCTGCATTATCGCATTGTATCATTACACCATTAAATCATTGAATAATTGTATCATTAAAAACAACTTTCAACTAATATGATAAACAGTATAATTTTATTTTCAATAAAAAACAAGGCACTTATATGGCTGATGACCATCGGTTTGATAATCGGCGGAATATATTCAATGACCAAAGTGCCGCTTGATGCCGTTCCCGATATTACCAACAATCAGGTATTGGTAATTACTACTGCTCCAAACTTGGGAACCGAAGATATTGAGCAATTTGTAACCTATCAGGTAGAGTTGGCTGTAGCCAATTTGCCCGATGTAATAGAAATACGAAGTATCTCTCGTTTCGGATTGTCGGTGGTAACAATTGTGTTTGACGACAACGCCGGCACATATCTTCCGCGACAGCTTGTAAGCGAAGCTCTTGCCGAAGTAAAAGAGAAAATTCCCGAAGGTTTCGGCAACCCGTTTATGGCACCCATAAGCACAGGACTAGGTGAAATCTATCAATATACCCTTGAAGTGCAATCCGGATATGACACCGTTTACAACGATATGGATTTGCGGACAATGCAGGATTGGATAGTAAAACGGCAAATGGCAATGTTGCCCGGAGTGGTTGAGGTAAACTCTTTCGGTGGAAGACGAAAACAGTTTGAAGTGGCGGTAAATCCCGACAAACTGCGAAGTATGGGAATCACCATAACCGATATTTTTAACGCTCTAAAAAACAATAATGAGAATGTGGGTGGTGCATATATCGAAAAAAATCATCAGGCAAATTTTATTCGCGGCGAAGGGCTTATACGCTCTATTGATGATATTAAAAATACTCCCGTAACAACCAAAAACGGACAACCTGTTTTTATTCGCGATGTAGCCGATGTTAAATACGGAAGCTTTGTTCGCTACGGTGCTTTTTCAAAAGACGGAAAAGGCGAAGCGGTGGGTGGAATTATTATGATGCTCAAAGGCGAAAATTCAAACGATGTTATTAAAAGTGTAAAACAGCGAATGGCTCTTATTCAAAAATCGTTGCCCGAAGGTGTTGAGATAAAGCCGTTTCTCGACCGCAGTCGCCTTATAAAAAGCACAACATCAACCGTTGCCGAAAATCTGGGCATTGGAGCTTTGATAGTGATTTTTGTGCTTGTTATGTTTTTGGGAAATGTTCGTGGCGGTTTTATTGTGGCATCAACCATTCCGCTGGCTATGCTTTTTGCATTTATAATGATGCGAATATTCGGAGTGTGGGCTAACCTTATGAGTCTCGGAGCGTTAGACTTCGGTATTTTGGTTGACGGAGCGGTAATTATTATTGAAAGTATGATTTTTTATCTGCATAAAAATGAGTTTATCGGCACCAAGCTTCCGCAAAATAAACGCGATGAACTGGCATTTAAATCATCAAGCAAAATGATGAACTCCGCATTTTTCGGACAGTTGATAATACTTATTGTTTTTATTCCCATAATGGCGTTGCAAGGTGTTGAAGGAAAAATGTTCAAACCTATGGCTATGACTTTTGCCTTTGCAGTTCTCGGTGTGGTTTTGCTGTGTTTAACATATATTCCTATGATGACGGCTACGTTTTTGCAACCGCCGAAAAATAAAAAAACTCTGTGGGGCGATAAAGTTATCGCGAAAGCGGAAAATTTTTATTCCCGTGTTGTTGATTCAATATTGCAAAACACAAACAAGGTGCTGGCAAGTGCGTTGATAATGCTAATTGCAGGGGCTTTTTTTATGACACGACTGGGGTCGGAATTTATGCCCAAACTCGATGAAGGTGATATGGCTTTTCAATCGTTTTTTAAACCCGGCACATCGCTTAGTGAAGTGAGCCGAACAACCGACCGTATTCAAAAAGTTCTGCTCGAAAAGTTTCCCGATGAAATAGAGTCGATACAAAGCCGCATTGGTGTTGCCGATTTGCCAATGGACCCGATGCCCATTGATATAGCCGATAATTTTGTGATTCTCAAGCCAAAAGACAATTGGACAAAAGCCGAAACTAAAAAAGAGTTGATTAAACTTATAAAAAACGAAGTGAGTGTTTTTCCGGGTATCAACTATGAGTTTTCGCAGCCTATTGAAATGCGGTTTAATGAACTTTTAACGGGAATACGCGAAGATATTGCCGTAAAACTGTATGGTGATGATTTGAATATTTTATCGGACAAGGCGGCGGAAATTGCCAAACTTGTTTCGGGAATTGAAGGTGTGGCGGGTGTTAAAGCCGAGGCAACACGCGGATTGCCACAAATAACTGTTCATTACGACCGAAATAAACTGGGAAGATACGGACTTAATATTTCGGAACTTAACAGAATTATTGAGACGGCTTTCAGTGGCGGAGTGGCAGGAAGCATTTACGAAGGTGAAAGAATGTTTGATCTTGTAGTCAGGCTTGATGAGCAACATCGTAAAGATGTTGAGAATATTAAAAACTTGTTTGTAAATCTGCCCGACGGAACGCAAATACCGCTGAAAGAGGTTGCCGATATAAGTTACCAACCCGGACCGATGCAGATAAGTCGTGACAATACTAACAGGCGAACTTATGTGGGAATAAATGTTGAAGACAGGGATATAAAATCGTTGGTGAATGATATTCGCAAAAAACTTGATGCGGAGTTAACTCTTCCGGCAGGATATTACATCAGATACGGAGGAGCTTTTGAAAATCTCGAAAGAGCGACAAAACGCCTTACACTTGTGGTCCCGCTTGCTTTGGCTCTGATATTTATGCTTGTGTTTTTTGCGGTAAAATCGCTTAAACAAACACTTATGATTTATGCGGCAGTGCCTCTTGCCGCTGTAGGCGGAATATTGTCGTTGTATTTCAGAGGTATGCCGTTTAGTATTTCGGCGGGAGTAGGTTTTATTGTATTGTTTGGAGTAGCCGTATTAAACGGGCTGGTGCTGATAAACGGATTCAACGAACTGCGTAAAAGCGGAACAGGCAAAATATCCGAAATAATAAAAAAAGGTTCGGTAAGGCGACTGCGTCCCATTTTGCTTACTGCCTCAACCGATATTCTCGGATTTTTACCGATGGCAGTATCGGTATCGGCAGGTGCCGAAGTGCAACGACCTCTTGCTACTGTTGTTATCGGCGGAATGATTACGGCAACTTTGCTTACGCTTATTGTATTGCCCGTTTTATACAAATTAATTTACAAACCGGTAAAAACGAATATAGATGAGAGAAGTTAAGAGTATATCAAATTGTATAAAACTTAATGTTCTTAATACCTTAATAAAATTCTTAATGGTTATAATTTGTTAATTCTTTTGTAGAACAAACCTAACAGGTTTTTATTAAAAAAATATTCAGAATAGCATTTTAAGTAATCATTTTAATCAAAATAAACCTGTTAGGTTTAATATTTTAATAATTAAAATTTAAACAGATGATAAAAACAATAAAAATATTTGCTGCCGTTTGTCTGTTCGTTGTAACGTGCAATGTAAGCAAAGCCCAAAATACAACAGTGACATTGCAACAAGCAATAAACACTGTCGTAAAAAATTATCCTGTTATGGAAGCAGCTCGTTTGGGAGTAGAAAAACAAAAAGCAGTGAAAAAAACAGCTGTTGATTTGGGAACAACTACCGTTTATACGGGAGTTGAAGAAGTTGGCAACGGTTCGCTCGGGATAAAAAATAATATCGGTATTTCACAATCGGATATTGATGTTTTTTCTATCGCTGCAAAAAGTAATTTGGCGAAAGCCGAAATAAAAAAAGCCGAAATAAAACTCAATTTAACACAGGCAGAACTGGAACGCACGGTATCGGGTTTGTATTACAATGCGGTTATTGCCAAACAACAGTGGTTGCTGTATAAAGCAATAGATACCTTATATGCGGGGTTTGAAAAAGCGGCTAAATTAAAATTTGATTTGCAACAAACTTCGCAAATTGAGTATTTGTCGGCTTCGGCAAAAAATAAGCAGATGAAAATAAATATAAAAAAAGCCGAAAGTGACTATAAAGCCGCTTTGCAGTTGTTAAATCAATATTTATTTATAAATACGCTGTTTGATATTGACGAAAAAGGCGTAATTGCGAATGCGTATAAACCTGCAACTACTGGCGATTCGGCAAAACACGGAGTATTACTCTCTTATTATTCGGCAGAAACCGAAATAGCCGAAAAACAGTGGAAAACTCAAAAGGCGGGTTATTTGCCCAAATTGAATTTGGAGTATGCCAATCAAAGTATTGACGGAGCATCGGGGTTTTATGCTTGGCAAGTGGGAGTATCGGTGCCTTTGCTGTTTTTTGCTCAATCGGGTAAAACAAAAGCCGCCAAACTTGATTACAACATTGCCGAAAAGCAGTTTGAGCAAAAAAAACTTGAAATAAATGCTCAGTATAATCAACTGTTGAGCAGATATATGGTGCTGAAAGATGTGCTTAATTATTACGAAAAAGAGGCTGTCCCCCTGTCGAAGAAGCAAATTTCGGCTACTACTTTGGCATATAAACTTGGGAATATTGATTATGTGCAGTTTATTCAAAATGTTGAGACATCAATAAATACAAATTTGGAGTTTTTAAAACAACAAGCTGAGTTTTTGCAACTATCGGCATGGCTTAAATATTTGATACAATGAGTTGAAAGTTGAAAGTTTGTAAAGTTGAAAGTAGAAAGTTTCACTGGAGGCTTGTTTACTCCGAATTTATTTCGGAGAGCCTGTCGAAGCCGGTAAAGTAAATTAAATTAACAAGTCTCGGTGTGAATTATTAAGGGTGAAAAGTATTCACACCGAGACTATAAGAAAACCTTAATTT
>Ga0256846_1000699_pt1 | contig 12542 bp, 8 predicted proteins | sample TevniametaG_FD_189098 | JGI IMG/M metagenome (GOLD analysis project Ga0256846, IMG submission 189098) | Tube worm associated microbial communities from hydrothermal vent at the East Pacific Rise, Pacific Ocean - Tevnia | ecosystem: Host-associated > Annelida > Integument > Unclassified ...
AACTTTCAGAAGATGTTAATCTTGAAGAACTGGTGGATTTTTCCCGCGCGGAAATGCAGTTTTTTAATCAAGATTATGCCACATCTAAGAATGTATTCCACGATTTTCTACTGCAGTATCCTCAAACAACCTTGCGTCCTTTCGCAGAGTATTATCTTGCTTGTACTTATTACCATGAAGGTCAATACCGTTACGCTATTGATCAGCTTGGAAAATTGACAGATCCCAATAAGAGTGGCTATGTGTTGTCGGCACATGCTTATTTTATGCGAGGTGAAGCTTACCGAAAACTTGATCTTCCCGACAGTGCTATGTTTTCTTTTGAGCAGGCCCGCATTGTTGCGCCCAACTCAATGGTGGATTTCTACACTACATACAAGCTCTACGACATTGCTCGCATGGAATATAAGAAGAAAGGCGATGATTTATCGTGGGCAACGGCTAATCGTGAAGCGAAACGCTTAGGCGGTATTGCCCTCAGCGGTCGCGATCAGAGAATGATGGAAAATCTTTCTGATTTCGTTCAAGGTAATATTCAGTTTGATGAAAACAATTACCGTGAAGCGCTCAATTTCTATCAAAGGGTTACACTCGATTTGCCTTCACCTACCTCTGCTACAGAAGAGGAACTTCTTATTTATGAAGGTGCGCTCACAATGGAAATGCTTTCCTTGAACAGGCAGAATAACAGGCAAAGTTATAACGCCGCTTTAGCAAAACCTCAGATGTACTTGACCCAGTTTGGAAAGCGTGACTCGGTTGCCTTGAAATACGGTGGTGACTGGAGAGCCTATCTTCTCTATAATGCAGCTGACGCCACCTATTACTCAGCCTATAGACCCAAAGGCGATGTTACGACAGCTAACTTGAAAAGACGCGAAGAGGCTCAAGAGAAGTACCAAAATATTGTAGACAAATATCCTTATGCCTATGTTGCTACTTTGGCAAAGGTGTCCCTGGCTTGGTATAAACTTGAAGCTTCACGTTTTGACGAGGCTCTGGCTGATTTTAGCAACATATTTGAGAATACCTTTAAGAAAGACGCCTTGGTTCTTGCCGCCTATGGTAAGGCCTTGTCTTTTTATTATAAAGGTGACTATACTAATGCTGGAACCTGGTTCTTCTCAGAAGATGACTACAAATCGGTTATGTCTGTTGCTACATCGCGTGATGCTGAGGATGAACGAATTCGCTATAATGAAATAGCCGACAGTTTGATTGACAAAAGCTTATTCTGGCGCGGAAAATGTCTTGAACAGCTTGGTGCCTACGGTGACGCTCTTGCTACATATCAGCATATTGCCGACGACTATTCCTCTAGGCCTAAAGCAGGTGAAGCCTGGCGGAAGATTATTGAGTTTTACATTCGCGCTCAAGATGTTACATCAGCAGAAGCAGCGGTTGAGCAGGTTAAATCTAAGATGACCCGGAATCCCAGAATATATAAGGATCCTTATGGGTATGGATTGGCCGCCTTGCTTGATTATTATCAGGGGACAGGCGACGAGGCTACCGCTGAAAATTACGCTAAATTGATTGTAAGCGAACTTAGAACCACAGATCCGATTGAGCAGATTTATTATGTTCAAGGTTTACGCGATACTAGTGTTGTTGATATTGCTGATTTGAAAGACAAAATAGAAAAGATACGTTCATGGAATAATAAGAGTCAATATCTGCCTGACCTCATGTACAACCTTGGTTATCTCCTATATCAACAGAAGAGCTACACTGAGTCTAAGGAAGTTTTGGTTCAGTTGAAGAATTGGCCGGATGTTAATGCTATACGCGATATACTGCCTGAAATTACCTATCAATTAGCTCTAGTTTATCATCAACAGGAAGCGTATAAGGACGTAGTTACTCAAATGAGTTCATGGTTAAGGTATTATGAGACAGGCGATAACGCCAGACCTCAGCTTGCTCCTAACGTAAATTACTTCCTTGCTTTAGCTTACTTTGGATTAGGCGAAGATAAATCATTGTCACCTCAGGAACGAAGAGGATATTTCCGCAAAGCGCTTGGCAGTTTTGAGAAAATAAAGAGCCAATATGCGGATACAGATTTCTATAAAGCTCAGTCTAGCTTAATAGATAGGTTTATTAGTAGATGCAAGAAAGAGATAGGATAGCTCTTTCTTTAGGGTCTGTGCTGTCTTTCGGGATAGCATTTATAATCTTTTTGATTGCCGCGTTTCCCTCGGTTTTGGCGGGGGAAACGCGGATAACCATTACAGAGGAGTATAAGGGAGTTATACGGGAACAGAAGCCGCACGTACTTCTTGACGTTAATCCATACGATACTACCGGTGGTTTTACCCCTGAACAACAGGCTGCACTTGCCGATATAATTAATTCTCCAAATCTTTCAGTAGAACGGGATGTAATCCAAAACGCGATAATTGTCGATTTATATAAAAAAGGCAATTATGCAGTTTTATTGAACGAGGCGCAGGCCTATGTGAAAAAATATCCCGAAGGGCATCCCGTGTACCGTCCCCATATCCTTTTTGCTATTGCTGAAGCTTACTATTATCAGGCAGAGTATCAGGAGGCCTTGGCTCGTTATCGTCAACTTATGAATAATTACGCTTCATCCGAAATCTATTCATCGGCGCATCAGGGCTTAGCGTGGTGTCTAACGCATCTTGGACGTTATGCTGAAGCTCGTGTTGAATTTAAGGAAAGGCTTCGTCCGCCCACTCCTGAAGGTTTGGTAGTAGCGCTTTACGGAAGGGCAATTAATGATTTTAATGATGGGCGATATCAAGACGCTATTCAATTATTTCTTGACGAAACAGGTTATAGGAACATTATGGTAGAGGGTATTTGGAGTCCTTTGTCAAAATCGTTAGTTCCTAATAATCTTTATTTTAAGGGTCTTGCTTACGATAGGTTAGGTGATCCTAAAACCGCGGCATCATATTTTCGTAGGGTAGCCGAAGATTATCCCAATCACCCTAAGGCGGGAAGTGCTACTTATCTGGTAGGTTGGCTGAGTTTTTTGGCAGCCGATTACAGTACGGCAATATCGTGGTTTAACAAGTCTATTGCCTTAGTCAAAGATTCCAGTAGCCTTTTTGAAATACGTTCCAACCTATCACAGGCTTATTTTAATGCAGGACGTTTAGGTGAGGCTATTAGCAGTTGGAGAAGTATTCGTGAAGGGTGGGGTTCAGCAGTAGCGAATACCGGTCTTGAACAGGCATATACACGTCTTGTTTCCGAAGATATGTACGATAATCCGGTTAGTATGGATAGTTTGGAATGTCTCCTTAAGAATTTTGCCGTTGATTTACCCACATCCCACGATTTACCCACCTTTCAAGTTGATTTGGCTCAGAGATATTATGACGAAAAAAATTATGATAAAACGCTAAAGTGGGCTGCGACAGCTTCAGGCGGACAGGCAAGTGAAGATATAATTAAACAAGCTAAGCGTTTGCGCCTGTATGCTTTTTTCTCGCAAAAAAAATGGGCAAAACTGGTTGAAGAAGGCAAAAATTTTCTCGCAAAGTATTCTGTAGAAGATGACCTTATGCTTAATTTAGCTTTGGGATTTGGATACGCCGCTAGAGCTGATGATCTTGAGAAGAATAACAAGACAACTGAAGCCAACAAGCTTTATAAAGAGGCGATTCCCTTTCTTGAGTACTACATGAAGTCGGTATCTGCAGACGATTCGTATAGAGAACGTGTCGAACAGGTACTTTCATATTGTCGAATGCGAATTCAGTAAGTTCTCTTTTGCAGCATCTCAGTTGAAAATTAAGCAGATATCTAATTTTTAGCCCATCATAACTAAAGGCGTACTATGATTCTCAGTTTAGTTGACATTGAACTTTTCTGTAAGTTAGCAATCGCGCCTAAAAAAAGTTGAATTGAGCTGTTCTTAAGCTATAATATTGCAGATGCTTAAATTGAGGAGTAGGAATTTATGTTAAGTTTGATATTGTTTCTAGTGGGGCAAAATGGTTTGGGGACAATGACAGTGGAGGCTTCGGAGATATTAAGTCGTAAGCCGAAATTTACGTTTCAAATGCCTAACTGGGTAACAGATGAGTATTTGTTTAATTTGGCTGCTTATAATCTTGACGATGAGCTAGAGCCTTGTATTGATGCAACTATTCTTACAAGCCACCTTGGCGGGCCGCCTCTCAACCCCTCACTGCTGAATTCGTATAAATATCTTGAGGAGTTGAGAGTGGATATGGCTATGAAGACCTTGGCCACTCAGCTTGATCTTTATCCTTCAGCTGATATTCGCCGCCAGATTCTTTTTTATCGCATTATTGGTGATTGGTTAGGCAATAATCTTAAAGGAGCGCGGGAGTCGCTTAAAACCCTCAAGGCCGATAAGGAGGCCTCTGCAGGGGTTAATTTGGATAAAGTGGACGCTCTTTTAAGCTATTGGGATGGCAAAAAGTTTTCTACAAAAGATTCGCTAATCTATTACTTATTGCTTCAACGTGATGAGCAGGCTGCTTTGCGTTTCATCCCTCAAGAAGCAGCATATGCTGCAGAATTAAAATATCACCTGGATTCACAAAAATTTCCCCTGCCAAAGAGCGATGCCAAGCAATATCTCCAAGCTCATAACCTTCTCAATTATGGACGTTATAGCGAAGCGGAAGATTCTCTTAAAAATATCTATAATACCCCCTCCTTCTATCAAGCCTTAATTCGTTATGATATTGCTAAGGCTTACCTACATAGAGGAAACTATCGTAAGGCGCATTTGGCCGTACCCGATACTTTTAATTTCCAGTGGATGCTTCCTCAGCCTTCCCTTGCGCTTATTCGTGGGCGTAAAGAATGGATGCAAGGTAGAAGTATGGAAGCCAAGGCTTGGTTCAAAAAAGCGCAGTCAAACTCATCCTATGACCTTTATTCTCAATGGATAATGTCTGATGGTAAATATAATCAGATAACGGAGTCCTATTTTGCAAAAAAACAAGCTGCGGCACTATATAAAGTATTAAGAATAGTTAATTATCTACGCAAAGGTAATAACAATCGCGCCTTGCCTTTACTGGAAGATATAATGCATGGACTTAATACTTCATCTCCTGCCGCATTTGATTATTTGGTAATATTTCTTTATTCATCCATCGAAAACGAAGCGGGAAACTATCAATTAACACTTGGTTTATCCGATTTTGTTAAAAGCAATGCGCAAAATCTAAATGATATATCTGAAAACTACTTTATAACCGCTTCTCATTTGGCCCTTGCCGATGCCTACTATTACTCAGGCGGACGATATGCGCAACTTGCGCGCCCATTCTATAAATATTGTTCAAAAAGCAGATATGATGATTTACGTCAGAAGGGAAAGTTTGGTCTTGCGTGGAGTTATTTGGGGGCAAGGCAGCTAAGTGAAGTTAAGCCGATACTTAGCTCTTTGAAAAGCGATAATCTCAGTTCAAAGGATGCACAGTTATTAATTTTTCTTGAAGGTCTGCTTTTGTACAGTGAACATGATTTTCATTCAGCTGCTGAAGTGTTCGCAGGCTTGAATTTCTCATCTGTTCCAGAAATGCGTATGCAAGGCTTGTATTACGAAGCGCGTTCTTATGAACAAAGCTCTCGTCCGGGCTTGGCTGCCAGCGCTTATGACGACCTGCTGAATGATTTTCCTGCAGAACCTGCTGTTCGTGATGCCTGGACTCGCTTGGCGCGTTCGCAGGTGCAAATGGGAGCCTTAGAGCAGGCTGGAGCCACTTTGGAACGTCTTATAGAGCAGGGTAAGCTGCATCATTTTAGTTTTGTTGACCTTTACCGTGAGATTCTCCTTACTATCTTTGATGCCGCTATGGAGCGCGGAGAAGAGGAGCAGGCACGCGAAATGGCGGAAAAATTGAGCCGAACTCAAAGTTCAACCCTTGCTTTGGAAACCTACTACTATCGTTTGGCTGAAAAGGATACCTTGCTTCATCAAACCGATCATCTTATAGGTTTAGTTCAAACCCTTGAAGATATCAATGCACAAAGCGTATATCTTCCAGAGCTGCTTTTGAAACTGGCTAGGATGGAAACAGAGCTTGCGGATTATGATTTAGCTATTGATCGTCTGGAACGCATTATAGAATGGCGACATCTGGCAGATGTAAATTATCTCCTTCCAGAAGTAAGTTTTGAATTGGTTCGCATACAAGCTCTTGATAAAAATTGGGATGAATTAGTACGCCGAAGCGATATATTTCTGCGCTCATATCCCAATAATGAACGTCTTACTCCACGGATTTTATACTTTCGCGCCCTTGGATTAGTCAACAGAAGAGGTAATAATGATCCTTTTAAGAGAAAAGAAGATGCCCGGAAAGCATTGGACGATTTGGATAGGCTGGAGAGGAAATTTGCAAAAAGTAAATTCGTTAAACAATCTGTTGAAGACATACGCAAACTTAGGGAAGCAGCACGTAAGCTTTTGACGTAATGTACCTTAGAGTTAGGTATAAGAAACTTGTTTACGTTTTATCTAGGCAAGCTATTATATACAGTATACATTATCCCCCTTGTCTGCCTTTTCTTTGGATTAGTAATATTTGTAAAAATTTTGCTCTTTGATAGAATTAGTTACTTTTTTGGTAAATATACCTTAGGGAAAAACATAGGTAATCTATCCTATTGACTTTAGCTGTTTTTGCCCCAAAATTATCTTCAAATTAGAGTAAATTATGTTATTCTAAGTTTGCTCTGATTTATTATGAGAGTTGCTTAAATTCAAACTAATGTTGTTACATAAATGTATAATTGTTGTTTCGGATTGTTCAAGAGTAAGTCTTGTAACCGTAACCTGAGAATGAAAGGGTGGCTAAAAAAGCGCGGTTTTAATGCCCGCTGAAAACCTTTATGCGTGTATGTATAGGATAGACATAGGGTTGGAAGATTAGTTACGTAAACAAAAAATGGGTTTTGAGCGTCTATAATTTAGGGAATGATGTAACGCGGGATAGTGGTTCTAGTGTATAATATCCCTATTGGGGTATAAGGACTTGACAAGAAGTATAAGTTGATATATACTTTTGTAAAAGCTTTGTAAAAGGAGGAAAGATGAAGCTACTGCAAATGTTTATTCCTGGTAGTGAAAAGTTCAGTTTAGTTATGGTTGTGATTCTCCTAGTATCAATTATAGCAATTGCGTTACTTATAGAACGAGCCATATATTTCTTGAAAAGGCGTGCCAATTCGGGACTCTTTTTTGAAAAAGTGAAAGAAACTTTCGCCACAGGAGGCATTCCTGAAGTATTAGCCTTGGTTAAGAACTACGATGTACCATTCGCTCATGTTGTTCGTGTTGGGTTTGAAAACTACAATCTTCCGGACGAAATGATTGCCGAAATGATGGAAAGCGAAATATTGACTCAGAGAACCTTGATGGAACGTTTTATGTCAGGTCTCAATAGTATGGGTAACATAGCTCCTTTATTGGGTTTATTGGGAACAGTTGTTGGTCTTATCGCAGCGTTCGGAAATATTGCAGAGAGCGGTTCCGGCGGTGCTGCCGTAGTGGCTCTAGGTGTTAAGGAAGCGTTATATACTACTGCTTTTGGTTTGGTTGTTGCTGTTCCGACAATTGTCGCCTATAATTATTTTGCTAAAAAAGCTACCGACCTTACCGATGAGATGGAATCTTTGATGCGCAAGGTATTAAAGTTAATCTCTATGTCTAAAGGCGGTTCATATGAAAATCAGCAAGCCTAGTAGAAAAGAACACCATTCGTCCAAGGCGAACATCACTTCTTTGATTGATATCGCTCTTAGCTTAGTAATCTTCTTTATTGTAACTCTACCGGCTATGTTGGAGAGCGGAATTTTTGTGAAGGCTCCCGGAGTGGAAAAAGTTTCCGGTGGTCCATCTGATGAGTTCAAGGTGAGTATATATCTTAAACAAGACGGTACGTATTATCTTAACGATGAACAAGTGGCTACTAAAGAAACGATAGGTGAACTTAAAGATGCAATAGGTCAACGTATTGAAGAACTTCTTATGCGTAGTACAAGTAAATTGGTTATCGTCAAAGCTGACGGTGAAGTTTCTCATGGTGCTGTTGTTGAAATGCTTGATCTTGCAAAACAAAAAGAGGCAGCAAAATTAGCTTTAATTCAAGGAAAAAGATTCCAAGAAACTGATACGGGCGGAGGTAAATAATGGCGCAACATAAAGGTGAAAGAAGCCTAATGCCTGACCTTACAACGATGGCCGGAGTCGCGTTGATTATCGTACTGATGATGATGATGACTGCTCAGCAGCTTCTTACCAGCGAAGATACGCCTGTTGAGGTGCCTCCTGCCCAAACAATGGAAAGAAACACTGAAGAGAATTTAACTATCGCTTTTCGTGTTAATGAGGTCGGCGCTAAGGAATACTATCTCAATGATTCGTTGATGTCTCTTGAGTATATTGAACAGAGAGTAGCGAATAAAATGGGTGAAGATCAGTATTTCCTAGTTGTAGTAAGGGCGGATAAAAGTTCGCCGTCGCAATGGGTATTGGATCTTTTAAGGATGGTTAAGAAAGCGGGAGCGCAGCGAGTAGCGGTGTCTACAAAGAGAATTAAGGGAAAGAAGTCAGCCACCGAAGAAAAGGAGAGTTAACATGCTTACCAATAGTTACATCGGAGCTGTCCCAAAACCCAGAAGCTGGTTAGAAACAATAGCGGTAGCGTTAGGTAATTTGGGTCGCGGTATTGTTGAAACTTTCTCGAATGGTCGCTTATGGTCAGGTCTTGCCATTTCTTTGTTGTTACACGCCTTGATAGTGCTTTTAACGTCTGATCTTTTGAAGGGGCGCACCTTAGGTGATGACACTATTGATCTTACCGCAGTTGTTTATGATGAGTCTTTGCCCCCAAAGGCGCAGAAGATAGTGCAGCAACAACAGCTTTCAACGCCAGCAGCGCCAACAAGTACCGAAGGTGCACCTATTGATTTATCTAAAGGAAAACAGACCTTTCAAGCGAAAATGGAAGTGGATGATTTTAGTTTGGATAAAAGTGAAGCCAGTTTCAGCGGTGATGTGATTAGAATTGATAAAAATCGCGCCTTATCGACAGATGACATTCTTCAGCAGTCTGCAATTGAACTTAAACGTTCTACAGGCGGTCTTGGTTCAAGTAGTGCATTTGATCGTATTGCTGCAAGTGGCGGTAGTTCAATAGAATTGAATTCAGGGGCTACCTCTATTGGTGCAGAAGAGGTAAAGCCTAAGTTTAGTGGAAATTCTGATTTGAAGGCCAATGCTAAAACGGCTGCTAGTGGAGCCAATAAGTCTGGTTTTTCGTTATCCGGCGATTTATCCCAAGGTGATATTCTTCGCGGTGGAATGCCTGCATATCCGCCATGGGCCAGGCAGAAAGGTTTATCTAACGTAAGAATTTCGATTCAATTTTCAGTTGACGCAAACGGAAATGTGCAGCCTACGATGGTTGTCAAGCGCACTACTGGTTATCCTAATTGGGATAAACTTGTTAAGCAAAGGCTTGCGTCGTGGAAATTTAAGCCTGCACCTGGTACCCCCAAACGGAGAGGTATTATAACATTCATGTTCGTGCTAACATAGGAGGTTGGCGTTGAAAAAAATACTGACAATATTAATTGCTGTTTTGCTAATAACTCCTGCAGTATTGCTTGCTCAAGGTGATGTAGGTATACAGAAAATTACGGAAGCCGGCTTGTTGGAAAAAAAACCTCAGGCTTTTTATTATGAAATAGACCCATATCAACCAATAGGCATTCTGTTGGGCACTAATCGGTATATACTAGATGATAATCTTATTACCCAAGTAGAAAAGGCAGTTGGTCGTAGTACCTTTATGGCCGATCCTAATCTTCTCAGGTTTCCGGTAAGTCTTAATAATTTCTACGATCTTGATAAGGAAGCCTTGACTTTGGATGTTTCAAGGTATCAGGAAAGAGGAGTTTCTGCCTGGGAAGTTCAAGTTCTTGACGCAAGAGGCATGACTTTTAGGACTTTGAAAGGAACCGGTTCCCTACCCGCTTCAATTTCTTGGGACGGTCGCGGTGATGAGCCTACGGAAGTAATGGCGGTAGGCGATATCTATTCCTTTATCGTTTTTTTAACCATGAGAGACGGTTCTGATATACGTAAAATAGGACGTCCAATTGAAGTTAACGGTGTTGCCTACGATTCAATAGTTGCGGTTAAAGAAATAGAAGTCGCTTCATACGAACCAGTTGTAACGCCCAAGATTGCCAGATACTATTTGTACGTCTTGAATCGCTTGAAGGAAAAGAATTATTCCTACATCAAAATTCGCGCTTCAAGTATGTGGACTGGTCAAAGTATTGCCGACTATCTTTCAGAGCGTCTTTACAATGTTAAAATTGACGTTGAAGAGGATCCGGAGTATGCGCGTGTAGAATTTGTATTTTCTACACGAGCGCCGCGTCGTTCTAGATAGAAGCGTTTTTAGCATTGTATGTAACTGTTGTCGTGCTGTTTGCTTGATTAATCAGCAACTGGCTATAAAAAAGAGAAGTGAAAAAGGCCCGTGTATCTTGACACGGGTCTTCTTATTGATATAATACATGCCTTAAGGAGCCGTAGTTCAGCTTGGTTAGAACGCTAGCCTGTCACGCTAGAGGTCGCGAGTTCGAGTCTCGTCGGCTCCGTTTCCACCCCCCTTCTCATTTTGTGTCTGTATGGAGCCTTAGCCATTCGTTTTTTTAGTATTAAACATGGGTCGGTCTTTTCTAGTCAAAGTTCTTATGAATTGTATAATACCTTATTTGTTATTGCTGAGAGTTCGGCATCTTTTGCTATCCTGTCTCTTCTTTATACTCATCGTTCATTAGCATTTTCTCAAGCCTTCACGGTAAATTATATTTTTACACATAAACACTATTGGGCTTGTCGGAGGAGTGTGTTAAGTAAGTTTTGAGTTAAAACAAGCTAAATCTATTCCCATAACTAGGTTCGGAATATTTGAATTGAGAATAGAGCGTTTCCTAGAAGTCAAATCTCACGCTTAAATTAACTTTAATCAAGCTCTAATTGGTTTGTGTTCAAGCCATCTTGATAATATCCATAGTAAGGGCAATATGATTACGGCGGCGAGCAATCCCCACCACTTCAAAAGAACGAAGGCGGTAACAACAATGTCGGCGCTCAATACGCCTAGGCAGATTATGAGGAAGGACTTCCATGGATTGAGTCTGAGGACGGAGGCAATAAGCGCTCCTGTCCACGCGCCGGTGAAGGGCAGTGGGATGGCTACAAATAGGAATACCCCCAGAAATTCGTATCGTTCTATAAGGTCGCCTTTGCGTTTGGCGCGGGCAGCGAGCCAATCAAAGATTTTTTTGAAAATTCCTATATTTCCAAGAAGTTTCATTATCCAGTTCAAAAGAAACACTATTGGTATCACGGGTATGAGATTTCCAAGCAGGGCAATTAGTGATGCTTGCCACCATGGAACTGCTTGATGTATAGTTTTGTCCAATGCCCATAGCAGTAAAGCGCCTCGAAGTTCGGATATAGGCAGCATGGATAGAACAAAAATGCCCATACGGGGGCCAAGAAGCCCCAAGATCAGCTTTGATGTACGTTCCCGCAAGCCTTCTTTCTTAATCTTAAGGGAGTAAGTATTAGTATCATTGGAGGAGGCTCCTGCACTTAAAATCCTAGCAGTTCTTTTCGGAGAATATCTATTATTTTCAGTTTGAATAGCCGTTTCCCTAGTCTCAAATCCACTAGTTTTGGCTTCTCTTGCTTGAGTAAGTGAGGTGGCAACAAGCAGGGATAGAATTATCAGGGTAATCCGTGTTGTCTTCTGTACCATATCTCTCCTAAAAGAATCAAGCATATGATTATCACCAACCAAGGTGTTTTCAGTGGCTTGAATTTAACGTGTTTATTGCGAGGCAAGGAATTGACAAAAGAATCCAGTTCCTTTGAGCTTATTATACGTCCATGATTGTGGTCGGCAAGGTAGGTCAATAGTTTAGGGTTGGAGCCGCGCGAGGGCTGCTCTGTTTTCTGTTGCGGGATAGTAATTGTCTGAGGCATTACAGCATGTCGCTTATTCCATTTGATATGTAATTTATAACTTCCGGGCTTGGCGTTTCCTGTGAGCTTAAAGGTATTTATTGAGGTGGGTATTATAGAAAGCTTGTGGAAATCGGGACTGAGAAATGCCTCCAATTCGTTTGAATCAAAAGATAGCTGCGATTTAAGTTGAATTGAAAGCAAATTCCCGCGGGTTTTTGCAGCCAAAATTGAAAATGGAAATGAATGTGGATTTATTAGATATTGAATAGATCGTGTAATAGTTTCTCTGAAGATTGCTTCATTACGTTTTGCTTCATTGGCCAATTGAGGAAGCTGTAAGGCAAGATTACCATTGATTCTATCGTATGCAAAGTATACTCTCTCACCCGTTTTCATAAGCGCGGTTACATTTTTTTTGGTTTTATAGCCTTTGCCACTTTTTATATCCATAGCTATAGTTGATGGTTGCCAGTTGCCTGAAAGCATTTTGCCAAGGTCGCTTTTAGAAAGCAGGGCTTTGGAGTTA
>Ga0256846_1000700_pt1 | contig 12510 bp, 6 predicted proteins | sample TevniametaG_FD_189098 | JGI IMG/M metagenome (GOLD analysis project Ga0256846, IMG submission 189098) | Tube worm associated microbial communities from hydrothermal vent at the East Pacific Rise, Pacific Ocean - Tevnia | ecosystem: Host-associated > Annelida > Integument > Unclassified ...
AATTCTTACCCTTACAATATTTCTCTTCCTCATAGTGGGCTAGCCGTATGGAGCGCTGTAGCTTCCGCCTATTTGAAGGCTTCAGAGCGTATAGGAGTACGGGCGCAATATCTTTTTTCTGAATGTCAGCACGATAAATTTTCACCGGCCTGGGCATTTAACCCCGCATCCACCCCAATTGAATTTTCAGAGGCCGGATTATTCATGTTTAATTTTAATTACACAACAGATGTTTTGAATATAGATGCAACGCTTTCCTCCTACAATTCTAATTTCCGAACCGGCGGCAGAACCCCGGAGCCGTTCTCAATATTAAAATTATTCAAAGAACAATCCTACAAAAATCCATTTGCAGAACTTTCAAGGGCTAATCCTTATGGCGTAATCGGTATGTTTTATTCCTCAGGGAACAATCCTTATTTATTGACAAGGAACTCCCTTGCCGATAGAGCCAATATATCAACATCTATACAGCTAGAAGAACGACATCTCCTAAAGGCCAGATTCTTGTATGCCGGGTACAACCTTTTGTCAAAAGCTTCTACTCGCAGTGATGGGAAGAAATACGATTGGGACTATCAATATACTCCGCATTTGGGTAATTTCTATTTTGCAGATAGCCTTTCGTTGCAAAGCGACAGCCTTTGGATTGAAACAGGCCTGGGACTTTTATACATGGAGCTTGGGGGTAAGAATGCAAAATCAAGCGATACTGCATCAGCTTATAAGTTAAGACTTGAACCTAGACTAGAGGTCGGGACATTATTGTACGGACTTCGTTTTGATGCAGGAACGGAACTTAGCTCAGCCCCTCCTGTGCTTGCCTACTACTATGACGGCAAGACAAGCTCTCCGAATGCCGATACCTTACTAGTTATTCCGACTAAGTATCCTGAACCTGAAGAAGCGTGGCGAAGTTGGTTTGAAGCAAGCAGGAGTTTCGGGAAAAGCTTTGACGTGGGTTTATCAGGATATATACGCTTTTCATATAATTTAACGCAATTGAGCGCCAATCTTAAGGATACTGCGTCAAATGCCCCAGGTTCTTTGGACATTTTGTCAAATGGCAAGGCTTTCGCGTGGGGTATGCTTCCATGGTTTCAGTTTAATGTATTGAATTGGGGAAAAATACGCGTTTCTTATTCCTACGCCTTAGCCAAGGGAACAAGTCAGGGATTCAGAAAAGATTATGAAAGGATTGTTTTAGAAGATACACTTATTAAAAAGATGCAGAAACTGCCCTTGGACGCAAAGCATAAGTTTGTTTTAGAAACAAGCTTTCAGACTCCCAATAACTTACCGTTTCTTTTGAAAGGATGGTTTGTTAAACCCCGATTGGCTTTAATGTCGGGTTTTGCAGATGAGGAAGTTGGCAATAATTCTCCGTGGTGGCTGTATTCAGAACTAGCAGCAGGGAAAGAAATTATTTTAGGAAAACTCCGCGCTGAAATTAAAGCAGAGCTAATTAATCCATTTAATTGGACAGAGCCGATATTCGGCAAGCTGTCTGAACCTACACTACCTTTAGAAAAAGACTTTCCAACCCGCTATGCAATAGGCGATGCGAACTACCATCCTGCCCGCGATATTAATAAGGATGGCTACATTACAGCAGCCGAAGAGGTGCAGGCTTACAAGGCGGCCTGGAAATATTATCAGTCCCAAATACCTTCCCCAGTTCCGGCTCGCTATTTTAACTTAAAATTTTCTGTGGCCTTTTGAACAAAATTGTCTTAAGACAATTTCTGCAAAGCGTTAGGTAGGCAAAGGTTCTATTTGGCAATGCTTAGAGCTATCTGACAACTATAAAGCGTTTTGTTAGCTTGCCGTAGGGAAGATTTATACCTATCCAATATACACCTGAAGCTAAATCGTCTACGCTAAAATACAGTCTCGATTGAGGGTTGAACCCAGCCAAAGTTTTAACCTTTCTTCCCGAAACCTCATATATGCAAGGTGTTAGCAAGGAAGGAAGGCTAAAGGATAGCTCATTTAGTGGAGACTTGTGTGTTATAGAAATTGCGGGAGTTGCACAGGATGGCGTTTGTGTTATGGACTGTGTTACGGGTTGCGTTGCGGGTGGTGTTACGGGTGGTGTTACGGGTGGAGGGAGAGGAGCTAGTTCAAGCCATCCCTTTGAAGACAAAATGTCTGAAGATATTTTAATTTCAATAACAGGAGCTTGGGAAATAGAAGGTGATTCGTCTATTGCAATCAATTTAGTTTCCTTAGCCATACTTGCCAACCATCCAACAGCTGCCTTAACACCCTCTTTAAGATAACCGATATTTATGGATGAAATACGGTCGGCGGCACTGTGATTAAAAGGATTAAAGTCTGTTCTGTCTTCTGTTATAAATATCGCAGGCAGTCTGTTTTTCCAGAAATAGTAGTGATCGCTTTTGTCGCAAGCGTCTGTAGTGTGATGTTCTGGTGATACCTTAATAGAATACAGGTTAATAACTTCCAACATCAGCTTTCCTGCCGCCAGCGACATAGGGTCGTGGATATTTGAGTTTATTTCTAAAACTCGATTGGAGTCACTATCATAGGCAAACATATCGGCATTGAGTACGGCCATAATTTTCTGACTGCTCCCATTGACCTCACTTAGGTATCTGTGAGAGCCCCACAAGCCGACCTCTTCACCACCAAACAGCACAAACTTAAGGGGATGCCGAAAAGAGGACGGCGCTAAAATACGTGCCGCCTCAATTACTGTCGCAACACCGGAAGCATTGTCATCAGCTCCTGGAGTATATGCAAAATTATCGCTTCCTCTGGCATCGTAATGAGCGGTAATAAGCACTGCGGAACTATTGTCTTCTGTAGGTAGAGTAGCCTCAATATTCCACATAAGACCTAAATTGCTTGTATCTGTTCTACTCCAGTCCAATCCGTTATGACTGTAGAATATATCTTCATCACCTACTGCCAATCCCTGACCATCTTTTGCAAAGGCAATGTCATTGATAGTTGTTAAAGAAGGAGGGTGCATCCTAAACCAGCGAATGCCGCCATCAGTTGATTTGCGTAAGAGACCGGCACTTCCTGCAATAATAATGGTATCTGGGGAAATAACGCTAATGGCGTTGATTTTAGCTGAAAAGGTATCTGTAAGAATATGCCATGAGTGACCCGCATCATGAGTTATACAAACTGCGCCCTGCGAGTTAACTTCGCCCGTAAGGTAGCCGGTTAGAGAATCAATGAATAGCATATCAGAGATATAGCTTAAAGGTTGACTAAGTTCTTGCCAAGTTTTGGCATCAGCTGTTCGCCATATTTTAGTATTGGAAGCAATCCAAGCTAGGTTAGGCGATTGAACGCTTATGTAACGCAGGTCATCTGTAACTATGGTATCTTCACTATAAGTTTCCCATGCGTTCTTTGTTGAAAGAAGAATGCCTCCATTACCTACCGCCCATCCTGTTCGGGAATCCAGCGCGGCAATATCGTAGAGACCCGCGTTAACTGAGCGCATCTCTTTCCAATTGAGACCGTCAACTGTACGCATTATTCGACCCTTTGAACCAACCAGCCATGCCGAATCAGCAGATATTGTCTTAACCGCCTGCCAATAGTAGCCCTTGATTCCTGAAACCCACTCCCATGAGGTACCCGTGTTGGAGGTATGGATAAGGCCATGTTTGTGTCCTTCCCAAGTACCTGTAAAACCGCATGCCCAACCAATCCCTGAAGCAAGAATATCAACATCCCTTATTTCTACTGGAATAAACGGCGTAAGTTTAAGTTTCATAAGGGTTGTGTCGAAACGCTCTGCCAACCAGCGCATAGCTTTGTAAGCACCACTGGAATAAGCGTAACGGCATGGAATGGAATCCGCTTTATTGTCAATGAAAACAGCTTGTTCACCTGAAAGACGGGAAATAGTTGACGCAATGCTATCTGTGGATACATTGTTAATAAATTCAGCAATCTGTGGATCATAGTCTATATCCTTCGGTATTGCCGAAAGTAAAAGCAGGAATACTGAGAAAAAGACCATATTGTAAGTATAGGATTAGAATTACCAACTGTCAATTAATGCGATTTATATGAGGTGAGGAGTAGAGCAAGATGGAGATATAGTAATATCCATCGTCAGGAAATCCTTGGCATATTAGATTCAGGATTTTTGGAGAATATAGAAAATTGTCGATTATACGCGCCTTGGCTATCAATAGCTTGCAAGCCTATCCCTATATCTTAGACTATCTTAATATCCCGTAGCTATGTGTTTATGAGAGAGATTGCTAAACTTATTCGCCCAGGAGAGCGGATACAAAGTTTGAAGCTGCGAAAGCAGCTATATCATCGGCCTTCTCACCCAGCCCGATGAAGTAAATTGGAAGCTTTAACTGTTTGACGATTGGGATAATAATTCCGGCTTTTGAGGTACCGTCCATCTTTGTGAGAATAACACCGGTAACATCTATATGTTCTTTGAAGCCCTGTGCCTGACGAAGTCCGTTTTGACCGGTTGATGCGTCAAGAACCAAGATAACTTCATGCGGAGCGTCGGGTATAACTTTTTTTATTACCCTGTGGATTTTTTCGGCTTCAGCCATGAGATCTTTACGAGTGTGTAGCCTGCCTGCCGTATCGACTAAAACAACCCCGTAGCCGCCTGAAAGTGCCTTGTGCAGAGCATCATATACAACAGCACCGGCATCTTGACGTTGAGTGGAAGACACTAAATCGGTGTTGGTAGTCTTGGCCCAGCGTTCCAACTGAAGACCTGCAGCGTCACGATAGGTATCACATGCTGCGATAAGCACTTTTTTCTCCCTCCAAAGGGTTGCAAGTTTAGCAATAGTAGTTGTTTTTCCTGAACCATTGGTACCTGCAATCATAATTACTGTAGGATGCGCTGTGAATGCGATTTCCTTTTCTGCAGGCTCCAAGACAGAGGTAATTATCTCTTTAAGTTTTTCCGGTCTACCTCGGCTTGCTTGAATAAATTCCATTGTTGTCTCAACGCCAATATCGGCTTCAATAAGAATCTCTTCCAATTCATCGGTATCGCCTGACTTAAAGGCATGGGCAAATTTTTCCCTTAGCCTTTTGAATCCCTGTTTAAGTTTCTTCCACGGCCACATGATGTCGCTTTACGTCTTTAAGTTTTACGGAAATAATTTTTGAAACACCAGGCTCTTCCATTGTTACGCCGTATATTGAATCGGCCTTTTCCATTGTGCGTTTGTTATGGGTAACTGCAAATATTTGAATTTTATCCTTAACCCGCGCTAGGAAGGATGCAAATTTCAGCACGTTATTATCGTCAAGAGGCGCATCTAATTCGTCAACGAATAAGAAAGGCGCCGGCCTGACAGCATAGAAAGAAAACAGAAGTGATATACCAAGCATAGTGCGTTCGCCGTCAGAGAGCTGAGCTAGACGTTTGAGCTGTTTGCCTTCAGGTTTAGCTGTAATGTGAATGGCGGAGTTGAAGGGGTCGTCAGGATTTTCAAAACGAAGATTGGCCTCTCCGCCTGGGAAAAAGAAGTTGAAGGTGCGACGAAACTCTTCGCGTACCTGCTTAAAGGTATTTTCATAACGTGTACGCGCCTCCCCATCAATGTTTGCAATAATTGCGTTAAGACTTTCTGAAGCCTGTAGTATATCGGTTTGTTGAGCTTTTATTTTGTCAAGTTCAGCCTTCTCCTCTTCAAATTGAATGGCCGCGTACTCGTTTACTATTCCCAAATCGGCCAACCTTCGTGATACGTCAGCAAGTTGGGTGGTAACCTCTTCGGCGCTTTTTTGCTCGTCTGCCTCATAATTAGTTCCAAGTGTTGAGACCATAGGGGCTATCTCTTCACGTTCACGCTGAAGCAATAGGTTCTCAGTTCTTTCGCTTACCAATTTCTCACGTAGCTTTGCAAGTTCCTCACGGCATTCCTCAAGCTTCGATTCAAGATTATGTTTTTCTTCAAGCAACTTGCCGGTATCAATTTCAGACATAATGTTTTCAGCATCACGACGTTGTTCAAGAAGCCTAGAGCGTTCCTGTTGTATAAGAGTAATTTTGGTTTTTAGCTCAACTATTGAAGCCTCGGCTATTTCTTTTTCCTGCTTCTTACGGATAAGCATTGCCTCAAGACGCTTTAGCTCTTCTTCAAGCCTTTCCCTACGGTTTCTGGCAGCGTGTTCGGCTTCTTCCTCTGCGGCAAGCCCAAGCAAGTTGTCGTTAAGACCGGCTAATTTCTCCCGAAGGGTTTCTTCAAAACCAATAAGCCTTTTTTCCGCTTCGGCCAATTCATTTTCAAGAGAGGTTTTAAGGCCTTCCATTTCGAAAATATTCTTATCCAACTCCTCAAGACCGCTTAGCGCTTTCTGAGCTTCCTCTTCACGGGTTTGAGCATCCCGCCGAAGCCTTTCTCTGTCCCGCTCCATATCCAAGGAAGCAGACTTCAACCTTTCCAGTTCCGCCTGTAGGGCATTGCGTTCGCTTCGCTGTTCAAAGAAATGTTTTCTTTCTTCATCAAGCCGTGATTCCATATCTTCGCGCGATTTACGTAACTGGGTCAAACGAGTTTTTCCAGCAGATATTTTACGAGATAATTCCTGCAGTAAGGCTTCAAGTTCATTAAGCTTGCGGCGTTCGGCCAGAACACCTTTTGAACGTCCTAAAACAACCACGCCGTCGCCGCGAATGGCCGTGCCGGACAAGGAAACAAAGGAAAGAGTGGGGTATTGATTACTAAGAGCGATGAGATCATCCTCATCGGCAAGCACCCATTGTTTAAGCCTTATATTAAGCAGTTCGGGCGAATGCGGCTTAAGCTTTACCTTATCTGCAAGCCATGCCTTGAAACGTATATCATCTATACGTTCAGGTTGGGAATCTGAGCTTTGACGGGAAAGCACCAGACCTGTTTGACCATCAAGCGAAATTCCTTTAATATCAGGTATATTATCTGCGGCAGCAAAACCCAAAATATCGTAGAAGATCGCTTCCAAAGCCACTTCCAATTCCCTTGGGTAGGAAAGCATTTCCTCCATAAGCCCTTTGAATTTATCTCCCAACATATTTCGAAGCTGTCGTCTGGGTTTGTTATCAATTTTATCTTTCAGGGAAGCTATTTGTCCACTAAGCTTAGAGCTTTCCTCTACCTTCTTTCGTAATTCAAAATCTAGGTCTTTAATTTCGATGTTTAATGACGATAGTTTGTTCTCACGATTAGAAATATCCGTTTCCTTTGATTGTAGTTGGGTTTTGACGGATGCCAGCGATTCCTCTGTCGTCTTCAAACGTGTACGTAATTCCGAAGCTTTTGACGCAAACTTTGCTAACTCTTCTCTTGCTGTGTTAGCTAAAGAGGAGGCGTTTTCACCACGAGAGCTTATTCTGGTTCGTTCCTCAATTTTTCCAGAAAGTTCAGAAGTTATTTTCCTTAAAGCTTCTCTTAGTTCCGTTACTTTTTTTCTGCAAACGGCAAGCTTCTCTTCGTCGTCTGTAAGGTTCTCTCTGGCCGTTTTCAAGAGTTCCTCAGCTTGAGTTTTCCTTCCAAGTGCTTCTGCTTCATCTTTACGTACTTCATTAAGCAGAGTTTTTATCTCTTTGATTTTTTCAACAGCTTGATGAGTATCTTTAGCAATAGTTGCAAGGCTTTCAGTAAGCGCTTCCCTACGAGTTGTCAAAGCGGAAAGCTCCGCTGATATATCCGAAAGATTCTGATTAAGTTCAGAAAGTTTGCCACGAGCCTGTTTCTCTGCGGTAAGTAGACTGGAAAGCCTGTTATCGTTTTCTTTTAGGAGATTGCGATAGTTCTCCTGACTTAACACAAGCTTGCGTTCACGCTCTTCTAAATCGGCAATATGCTTGGTTTTAAGGTTGATGCTTTCGTTTATTCCAGCAAGTTTGACCCTAAGCCCCAGAGCCTCAAGTGCTACCTTACGTTCCCTTAACTCCGCAAATAACTGCGCCCTTCTGCGTTGTCTGGAAAGCGAGCGAACTATTCTTTTACGTTCGCCAATAATATCATCCAGCCGGGTTAAATCTCTACTTACCAGCTTTAATTTAGCCTCAGCTTCTTTACGTTGTTGTCTGAACCCAAGAACACCAGCGGCAGATTCCATAAGGTTTTGGAGTTCCCCTCCAACAATAGAAGCAAGTTTTCTGGCATCGAATATAGAATACAGCCTGCCACCTGCTGCTCCTCCTCTTAGAATAGCTTCAATTTCTTTCAGCCGACATTCTTCTCTGTTAATCCAAAAAGAACTTTCTCCGCTACGGTAGTAACGTCGTTTTAATTCCACCTCAGCCGGTAAGTTGGAGAAGTCGTTTTGATTCTCAATAACTAAACTTACTTCAGCGTAACCTTGAGCGCTATGGCGTCCGCTACCTGCAAATATTAAGTCTTCACTTTTGGCACAACGTAGTTGAGACAAGGTTTGTTCGCCAAGTACCCAGCGGATGGCGTCAAGGACGTTCGATTTACCGCAACCATTAGGCCCCACCAATGCCGTAATGCCAGGCGCAAGGCTTATTGTAGTTTTCTCAGGAAATGATTTGAACCCGTAGAGTTTGAGTTCTTTAAGGCGCATTTTTTAATGTATTAGCGGTTCTTGCGAGAAAAGGTATTCCTAATCTCCTGACGCAGGTACGACATTTTTTCATGTTCGTCAGGATTCGCAATTACGTGTTCCCAATACACCTTAATCATTGCATAGGTGAATATCAAGACAAGACCAATAAGTAAGAGCGCCAATATAACAAGCTTCTTCGGCGGGAAGAAGGGTTCTTTGGGAGGCTTAACCCATTCGAGAACAGAAATTAAAGGCGTATCTTTAGCTTCAAGAAGCTTTGCCTGTTCATACTGCTGTATTAGAAGCATATATATTTGTTCTTGAACCATGTAATTGCGGTAAAGTTCAGCGTAGCGAGTAGCCAATGGTGGTAAAGTGGATAGTTTGGCTTGAATAAACGCCAATTCCCTTCTAGTTACGGAATATTGTGGATTCTGAGTAGTTGAAAACGCCCGCATGTATTCCATCTCAAGCTCTTTTTGCAAAGCCTGCGATTGAAGCTCCGCGTAGGCCTGTATATTCGCACCTGTTTTAGGATCAATAGGCGGTAAGCGGTGTTTCTTTTGGAAAGCTGTAAGAGAATCCTGGGCGGCTTTAAGCTCTGCTTCAACCTTTAACTTCCTCGATTCAACAAATTCCCTCATATATCGGCCACGAGTTGTGCTGGATGAAGTTAGATAGTAATCAAGAGCCTTGGCATAGGCATTTGTTATGTCCGCCGTTAGTTTGGGATCTGGTGCAACAACTTTTATTACAAATATCTGTTCTACTGAAAGTAGTGTAAAAGAAGTGGCGCCTGCTAGGAAGGAAGACGCTTCAGCCCTATCTTCAAAACCCATTCGTTTAATTAGATTGGTTGAATCAATAACGTAGTCTGTGACTGTTTTGGAACGGATTATATCACCATAGGTAAGCATCATTGCGTTTTCCCCGCTCCCTGGTATGGAAAGACCTGATATACCTAACTGAGAGGTTATACTGGAAAGCGCTCCTGATAAACCGGCCTCTTGTGTAGTCGGTAAAAGCTTAAGCTCAGTTTGGTAACGTTTGGGCAACAGGAATGCAAGACCTACTCCAATTGCTGCAAATATCGCCAGAGTAATTAATACTTGCCACCAACGTTTAACAATGAATACGAAAAGTTCAACAACATTGTATTTCATAATTTACTTCCCAAAAGCGATTATTGCGCCAACTAGACTAATACCTGCGGCAGCCAGACGAATCCATTCACTAGTATTGTATAAGGCTCGTCTTGGAACATGTATCGTGACTCCCGGTTCCAGCGGCATATCTGGGTAAGCCCTTTTAGTTCGTCCATCTGGATAAATAACCCTTATGCCCCTTACGTTTGCAGTGTAACGGAAACCGCGTGCTTGATTTATATAGGTATTGATAGTTTTATTCTCATCGTATAGATACCAACCGGTTCTACCTACCTCACCTGTAACATAAACATACTTTTCTAGCCGAGGAACGGTTATAATATCGCCATGCTTAAGTCTTGGGTTGTTACCTGTTTTTGAAGCAAGGAATTCCTGCATATTGAAGAAGAGGCGTTCATCCCCGCGTTGAATATAGCAGTTGGCCATATCGCTTTGAGGGGAAAATACCGCCCTTGATGATAGGAAATCACACACTTTTTCTCCCTTATCAAACTCAAGCCAATGTTCGGCAAAAATCTCTGAAGCCATTGTATCTGGCAATAAGGCAGATTCATCTATTGCTTCTCTTGCGAAAACAGCGCCTTTGAGAAGAACATAATTATTCATTTTGGGAATAAATATAATATCTCCGTCATTCAATAAGGGATTGGCGTCTATATCGCCCAGTTCCTTAAAATGTCTCAGGTTTACTTTTATGGTGTCCCCGGAACGTCTAATAAGGTCAATTTTAGAAGCAGAACCCATTGAGGTTATTCCTCCGGCCTTATCAATTGCATCCTTTACCCTCATAAAGGGGGTAACTAGATGACTACCAGGCCATTGTACATCGCCGAAAACGTTTATTTTGCACGTTCGGGGGCCTAATAAAATAAAATCAACTTGTACGGGTCGAATAAATTTAGAAAACGCATCTGCAACTATTTTTCGGGCTTTTCTAACCGGAACATCTACAATATTGACATACCCCACAGCTTCAAGGTTTACCAAACTTACGTCCCCCCATTTCTGACCAAAGGTTGTAACGCTTCTACCAGATGGCAGCATCAAAATAAGCTGACTTGTTGGCGTAATCTGAGTAGGATAACTATAGGAAAAACTTCCTTTAACCAGAACCAAAAGAGTATCCCCTGCGTTAAGAACATAGTTATCAATATTGATTGGATGTTCTGAAACCATGCCCAATTCAGGCAGCATTTCTCTACTGGCCGAGCTTGACGCTTGACCAATTCCTAAAAGCGACCAAAGTATTAACCCTATCATAATGAGAAGTATACCGAAATTATTCTATTGGTCAATGCTTTTCTATATGGTTCTGGAATACTGTAGCGAGAGGAGAATACAGTCGATTTGTAAGCTACAAAGGTTTTTTTAATTTAGATGAGTAGGTAATGACTAAAGCTAAAGCTTTGCATTGTGGCTTAAAGTTATTTTAGTTTTCGCTGGTCTTATACATGCTGTCCGTTATGTTTTATTAACAGTTGTGTGTCTACGTGTGGCTGAAGTGAGGTTTTCAAGAAGTGCTGCTTCGTCTGTTCCAAGGGTTAATGTAACTTGCGGGAAGGGTATTTCGATACCTGCTTCTTCGAAACGTTGTTTGATATAGCGGCGTGCGATACGTCCGACGTCCCATTGACTGGCCGGCTTGGTTTTTATCCACAACGATACATTCAGAGAAGAGTTTGAGAAATCGTCTATGGCTTTTACCATAATTTCACCTAAAAGTTCTGAGCCGAATTCTTTATCCTTTTTGATATCACCGGCGGCAAGATGCATTGCTTCTATAACCTTTTCTATGTTTGATGAATAACCAACGCCAACTTTGACAATTGCACGCGACCAACCCATAGTCATATTTTCGACAATCTTGATTTCACCATTGGGAACAGTATAGAGATGTCCGTTTACGCCTCTTATGAGAATGGTGCGTAAGTTAACGGATTCAACAGTACCCACCGCTTTATCTATTTTGACTACATCACCTACGCGAATTTGGTTTTCAATAAGAATAAACAATCCGCCAAGGAAATCTTTTACCAGATTCTGCGCGCCAAAACCTATGGCCATGCCTATAACCCCTACTCCGGCTAGTAGGGGACCTATGGCTATGCCAACTTGTCCCAGAATACTGATGATTCCAATGACCCAAATTACAATGCTTACAGCAATGCGTAATGTTCCCATAACAGTTTTTAGACGTTTGGTTTTGCCTATATCTTCAGGTTTTGCAATTTTTTCGGCATGATGCACAATACGTTTGAATAAAAACGATACAGTTATTACTATAACTATCGTAATAACTAAGGTTATACCTACTTTGATGCCTGGGTCGACAAGCCATGCAAGCACTTTTTCCCAAAAACCCGCTACCTGTAGAGCAGCATTTTTAACCTCTTGCGTCACAATTCCTCCATATGTTTTTTCTATATTAAAGAAGGAAAGAAAAGAGTCAAGTACTCAGAGCCTATTAAGTAAAGATGAGTTCAATAAAATCCTCAAACTTATTAAAATATTGTTCATTGTTTGCTTCTGGAAGGAACCGATGTGGCGACATACACCTAAATACCATATATCCAAGTCCAAGTATATTTAAGGTGTGTAGGTTATAGAACTGCGGCCGATTTCAACTATGTCAAAGCATAATGGACTTTTTAGTATCTCTGTGGCATTCAAAATCTATCTGTATCCTGCAAAAATAAAAACGAAGCTAAGTTTCGGAAATGAAGCCTTAGGCAGTACCCCCTCTTGACAAATGAATACATGAACATATAATCATATATGGAAGAAATCCTTAGACGTTTTAAGGCCTTGG
>Ga0256846_1000701_pt1 | contig 12492 bp, 8 predicted proteins | sample TevniametaG_FD_189098 | JGI IMG/M metagenome (GOLD analysis project Ga0256846, IMG submission 189098) | Tube worm associated microbial communities from hydrothermal vent at the East Pacific Rise, Pacific Ocean - Tevnia | ecosystem: Host-associated > Annelida > Integument > Unclassified ...
ATATGATAAGCAATGGGAATTATGCAGGGGCACTGGATGATTTTCAATCTGCACTTAATATATTTGAAAAATCGGGGGGAAAAAGAGAGATTGCATCTACACTTAATAATATAGGAATTATATATGATATTACCGGAGATTATGAACAGGCGCTGAATTATTATTTAAAGTCATTAAAAATAAAAGAGGAAATCGGAGAGTTAAGATGGATATCATCAACCTTAAATAATATTGGGGTTATATATAATGTTATTAATTTTCCTGAAAAGGCCTTATACTATTTTAAAAGAGCTTTGAAGATAAATCGGAAAATTAATAAGAAAGAAAGCATTGCAATAGCATTAACCAATATCGGGAATATTCATAATAAAAGAAAGGAATACTCAAAGGCAATCCGATATTATTCCGATTCACTTGCTATTGACAGAGATATGAAGAATATCAGGGGAATAGCAACATCTTTGAATAATATAGGTCTTTCACTTAAAGGAATGGGCAAATTTGATTCTGCCATGGAATATTTCAAAAAATCTCTCAAAATAAGAAAAAATCTTGGAGATAAAAGGTTGATCTCAAGAACACTTTGCAATATTGCTTCAATAGATATTCTGATCGGAAAATACGGGGAGGCTATAAAAGGATTGAAGTCGGCTTTGAAAACAGCAAAAAATATAAATTTGAAAAACGAGAAGTCGTTAATATATGAATCACTGTATAAAGTTTATGAAAAAAAAGGTTTTTTTAATAAAGCATTTTATTATCTGAAGAAATTTCAAATTGAAAATAAGGAGATAGCAAAAGAGCAATCAAGAGAAAAAGTAATTGAAATTGAGAAGCGATATCAGATGGAGAAAAAGAAAAAGGAGATTGAGCTGTTAAAAAAAGACAGAACAATTCAAAAACTGACCATAAGAAGACAGAAACTTATTCAACGACTGATATTTATAGGTGTGCTAATCCTTTTTTTAATAGTTTTGTTTCTTTTTTATCTTTATAGGTCAAAAAAAAGATTAAATGAAGAGTTGAAAACGGTAAATATAAAACTTGACAAATTTTCCAGAACCGACCATTTGACAGGTTTGTCAAACAGAAGGGATATGTATGAAAAGTTGGAGTATGAACTCAATCGGGTTCGACGTGGTAAAATACCGTTTTCCATTGTACTTTGTGATATAGACGGATTCAAATCTTTTAATGACAGATATGGGCATGATTGCGGTGATTTTATTCTTCGGAAGTTAGCAGAGCTTATGAGATTGAAACTCAGGAAACAGGATACTATAAGCAGATGGGGAGGTGAAGAGTTCCTGATACTTGTCCCTGAAACTGAAATTGAAGGTGCAAAAATACTTTCCGAAAAAATCAGAAAAAGTGTCGAAAGCGAAATATTCATATTTAACGGGAAAGAACTTTCTCTGACATTGACATTGGGTGTCTGTATGTTTGAATCCGGTATGGAGTTAAGCGAGTGTCTTAAAAGGGCGGATGAAGCACTTTACAGAGGGAAAAAAAGCGGGAAAAACCGTGTCGTAATTTGATTCTAAAAAGTAAAAAACTTTTCCCAATCAATTTTTTACAAACTTAATTTCCGAATTATTGAAAATGTGATATAATAGTACCTTAGAATTTCCAAGGCACATTCCCGATTAAAAAAAACCTTTATTCAGGATGGTGTACTTTTATACATTAAGGGAAAATGATGAAAAAAATTAAAAATATAGCAATTATTGCCCATGTAGATCATGGGAAGACCACACTCATAGATGCTGCATTAAGACAGGCAGGTGTTTTCAGGGAAAATCAAAAAGTAGTTGAAAGGATTATGGATTCTAATGATCTTGAAAGAGAGAGAGGAATAACGATATTTTCAAAAAATGCTGCAATTTTTTATAAGGATTTTAAAATAAATATTGTGGATACACCGGGGCATGCTGATTTCGGCGGAGAGGTTCAGAGAATACTTAAAATGGTCGATTCCGTTCTGCTTCTTGTGGATGCTTTTGAAGGACCGATGCCTCAAACAAAGTATGTTCTTAAAAAATCGCTTGAGCTCGGATTGAAACCGATTGTTGTTATAAATAAGATCGACAGACCTAATGCCAGACCGGATGAAGTCCTTGACCATGTTTTTGACCTGTTTGTAGAGTTGAATGCCAATGATGATCAGCTTGATTTTCCGGTGATATACTCTTCTGCCAAAGAGGGTTTTGCCAGATATGATTTTTCTGATGATAATAGTGATTTGAAACCGCTTTTTGAGACTATTATCGGTAATGTTGATGAACCCGGCGGAGATGAAAATAAGCCTGTTCAATTTCTGACATCAGCGATAAGCTATGATAATTACCTTGGAAAGACAGGAACCGGGAAAATTCATAACGGTACATTGAAGCAGGGTGAAGAGGTCATGTTAATAAAAAATGACGGTGAAAGAAAACTGTGCAGGATTACAAAACTTTTCGTATATAAAGGTTTATCGAAAATCAGTGTTCCTCAAGCAACTGCAGGTGATATTGTATCAATCTGCGGGATAGATTCCATTGATGTGGGAGATTCTATATCGGACAAGGATAATCCGAATCCATTGAAATCCATTGATATTGATGAGCCTACACTTGCTATGAATTTTATTGTTAATGATTCTCCTTTTGCGGGAAAAGAGGGGAGATATGTAACTTCCAGAAATATTTGGGACAGGCTTCAAAAAGAGTTATTGACAAATGTAAGTCTGAGGGTTTCGGAAACAGATGCAAAAAATTCATTTCTTGTTAAGGGCAGAGGAGCACTTCAACTCTCTATTCTTATAGAGAATATGAGAAGAGAGGGATATGAGTTTCAGGTTTCAAAGCCGAAAGTTATTTTAAAGGAAATTGACGGAGTGAAGTGTGAACCGATAGAACATGCAATAGTTGATGTAGCTGATGAATATAGCGGAGTTGTTATTGAAATGTTCGGGCAGAGGAAAGGTGAGTTGATAAATATGATTGCAGGAGTAAGCGGATATACAAGAATAGAGTTTCATATCCCTTCCCGCGGTTTAATCGGTTTTAACAATGAATTCCTGACGGAAACACACGGAACCGGTATTTTAAATCACAGTTTTTCCTCTTATGAACCTTATAAAGGTGATTTCAGTAAAAAGACAAAAGGAGTCCTTATAGCATTGGAAAATGGAGTTTCTGTCCCTTATGGACTTTTTAATCTTCAGCCGAGAGGAACTCTGTTTGTTGATTCCGGAGTTCCCGTCTATTCCGGTATGATAATAGGGGAACACAGCAAGGAGAATGATCTTGTTGTAAATGTCTGCAAAACAAAAAAACTTACTAATATGAGAGCTTCAGGGTCGGATGAAGCCGTAAGATTAATCACTCCGAGAAAATTTTCTCTTGAACAGGCACTGGAATACATTGAGGATGATGAACTCCTTGAGATCACTCCGAAAAACATAAGAATGAGAAAAAAACTGCTTAATATCCATGAGAGAAAGAGGTTTGATAAACTGAGAAATGCGGGTTAGAAAAAACAATATTTTCTTATTTCCATTATCGGATATTTTTTTTAAAAAAAGATAAGTGCGATTTTATATGAGATTTTTTCTTTTGAGATCTATTTATTTTCCAAAAGGACGTTAGTTCGGTATAATTGTAAAGTGTTAAAAAAGTAGAAGGAGTTGTAATGAAGTTAAAAATACAAGTAAAGTTTCTTATTATTTCACTATTCTTTTTTTCTATGGCAATCGGTTGTATCATTAATGAGGATTCCGGTAATTCGGATAATAATTCTCAATATACTTTAACGGTTTCACTTGGAAGCGGGGTTTCGGGTTATCCTTCAACCGGTAGTTATAACTATGCAGACGGGAGTACTGCCAACTATGCTTACTCTCTTGAAACAGGTTATTCAAATCTAAGGGTCCTTCTCGACGGAACTAATGTTGCTGCATCGGGATCTATTCAGATGAATAATAATCATACCCTGAGTGTAACTGCAGATACACAATCGGCAACATATGATGTCAGAGGACATTGGATTGGTTCAGGATGGGATTCAAACGGTGATCCTGATCCGCTTGAAGTTACTTTTTCAGGAACTTCAACTCTGACCGGAGATACAAGAGGATATATGAATAATCCTGCAAATGAGGGAACCGGTCATTACAATGTGTCGGTAACGGATATTCAATTTGATCTCTGGTATGGAAGTGTAAGGAATTTTCAATTCACCGGAACTTTTTCCGATAACAGTCATATGAGCGGAACCTGGATCTGGACTAACCAGTCGGGAGATAAATTCTACGGAACATGGAAATTAACCAGATAATTTAAGAGAGTTTTTAACTCTTTATTTGACAGTACCGAATTGTTTTATATAAACTGATGTAATGGAGTTTAATTCACTTATCTTTATTTTTCTATTTCTACCTCTGTTTTTAACTCTATATTTTTTTATTGCATCTGATTTAAAAAATTCATTCCTTATTATTGCAAGTCTTGTGTTTTATGCATGGGCAAAGCGTGAAGCTGTTTTCATCTTATTAATCCTTATTTTTGTCAACTATTATTTTAGTATTCTGATATCCGACGGTAAGGTTAAGAGCAGATCAAAAAAAGTATATATTTTCGGGGTAATATTTAATATTTCCGTTCTTATATTTTATAAATATCTTACGTTTCTACTTGGATTGTTCGGGATAAAGTTTCACTTGGAAGGGCTTCCTTTTCCCACGGGAATTTCTTTTATTACTTTTCTCTCGATTTCTTATTTAACCGATATTTATAGGAAAGTTGTTCCGTTAAAAAAAAAAATATCCTCATATATGCTATATATTTCATTATTTCCAAAACTTATAACAGGTCCGATCACAATTTACTCTGCATTTGAGAAACAGCTCGGAAAGAGAAATATTAATTTAAATGATATTTCGGAAGGAGTTAAAAGATTTATAACAGGTTTGGGAAAAAAGGTTATTATTGCAGATACTCTCGCTAAAACTGCAAACGGTATATTCATTATTCCTTCGGAGAGTCTGAATTTTTCACTTAGCTGGATAGGTTTGGCTGCATATACATTGCAGATATATTACGATTTTTCAGGATATTCGGATATGGCGATAGGATTGGGGAAAATGATAGGATTCAATATTCCGGAGAATTTTAATTTTCCATATTCCTCACGCTCAATAAAAGATTTCTGGAACCGCTGGCATATAACTCTGGGTATATGGTTGAAAACATATATATTTTTCCCAATTGCATATTCTGTGATGAGGATGACCGGGAAGAGCAGGATCTTACATATTAAGATAGAAAATATAGCATATTTAACGGGAATTATTCTTACATTTTTTCTTTGTGGAGTATGGCATGGGGCTGCATGGACTTTTATCCTGTGGGGGACTTATTATGGAGTTTTACTTGCAATTGAACATATAGGGGTAAGAAAATTTGCCAAAAGGAATCTCCCCGGATTTGTAAGAACGATAATAACTCTCTTTTTTGTTATGATCGGATGGGTATTCTTCAGATCACCCGACCTGAAATATTCTCTTAATTATATCGGAAATCTGTTTGGATTCGGAGGAAAGTTTCCTGTTCCGATCGGGTCTGAGTTTTTTTTGAACAGAGAGTTTATCTTAATTTCATCTTTAGCGATTTTCGGATCATTTCCGATCTTTAAAATGATCAATGGAATTATAAGCAAGACTTTTAGAAGATCACTCTTTTTATATACTGTTTTAGAGAATATTTTCTATTTATCCGTATTTATCGTGAGTATAATGGCAATAACCGGAGGAACTTACAAACCTTTTATATATTTCAGGTTCTAACAAATAGATAATGATGAATAAAAGAAGAATAGTGAAAAACAGGCTGATTGATATAAAAGGAGTATCCGTATTTTTTACTACTGAAATTTTTAAAAGTATAATTCCGATTTTTCTTATTATTATATTTTTACCTTTTGCAAACGGAATTTTCCATTTTTTTTCAGATCAGAGCGATGTTTTATCTGAAGAAAATAGAATAAGATTAAAAAAACCAGAGTTCAATATTAAATCCGTTTTCCCCTATTTTAAAAAGTATGAAAATTATTACAATGATAATTTTGTATTAAGAGATTTTATGATAAACAGATTCAACAGGATAAAATTTTCTCTTTTTAAAGTTTCACCTGTTGATTCCGTTCTTATTGGAAAGGATGGATGGCTTTTCTTAAAAAAAGAGAGCGGGGTAAATCTTTTAAAATACTATTTTGCATTCGATCATAAAGCACGATCTATGCTCGTACGCCGGAAAGATCGGATTGAAGAGAGAAGGAAATGGGCAAAATCTCTGGGTTGTGATTATATCTATGTTATTGTTCCGAATAAACAGACAATATATCCGGAAATGATGCCATCTGGAGCAGACAGACCTCCGGAGGAATCAATCCTTGATCAGATAATGGAATCTTTAGAGAGAAGTGGAATTGATTTTATTATCAATCTTAAAAAGGAGTTTATCGGCTTAAAAAGGAGAAGATTGCTTTATCAAAAAACCGATACACATTGGAATGAATTAGGTGCATATTTCGCATATAGACGTATTTTGATGTTTATTAAAGTTCAGTCAGGATTATCAGTCCGTCCTGAACCTATTAATAAATTTATAGTTAACAGACATATTAATACGAAAGGAGATTTATCGGGGATGCTTTCATTAGAGTGTAAAACTTTCCCGAATAACATGGTCAGACTTAAAAGAAAAAAAGAAATTAATATTAAAAGTAGAATAACCGATGTTTTATCCTCGAATTTGAAAATAACAGTTGATGAAAATGATAAAGGGATACTTCCTCCGGTTTTAATGATCCACGACTCATTTGGAGAATATCTCAAATATTTCATTCGGAAACATTTTAAAGTATCATATTATTCGACTAATAGAAATTTAAAATTATATCGTGAACTAATTAAAAAAGAAGGAATAAAATATATCATTGAAGTAATTGCAGAACGGTATTTTATTCAGAAACCTCCGGATTCAATAGAATGATGAAATTACAATTTGAAAAAATATTTAGTTTTCTTATAATCTAATTGTGAAAAAAGGATTAATATATCGGGAAATAGTCTTTATTTTCGTACTTTTTTCTATATTTTTTTTGAGTTCTAAAAAAAGTTCTGCCATAAATCTGAATAAACCTTTATCCCATAGTAAACTTACGGTATGGACATCTAAGGAGGGACTTCCTTCTAACAGTATTACCGATATCCTTCAAGATTCAAAGGGCTATATCTGGGTTGCAACATTTAACGGACTTGTCAGATTTGACGGTATTAATTTTGAAATCATAAAAGCCAATGACAAATCGGGTTTTACCGGAAATCTTAATACGGTGCTTCTGGAATCTTCGGATGGTTCAATATGGATAGGAACCAATGGTGATGGTCTTGCAAAATATAAAGATGGTAAATTCAGATTATTCACTGTTAAAAACGGTCTGTCGGGAAACAGTATAAAAACTTTATACGAAGATAAGGAAGGAAAGATATGGGTTGGAACAACAAACGGTCTTAGCATAATAAGCGGCAATGGGGAGATCATCGGCGATTTGAGGGGGACTGTGATTTCGGATTCGATCGAAAATATATATTGTGATCGGAATGATAAAATTTGGATCTCTTTGAGTAAGGGAGGAGTATTAAAACTTACAAACGGTAAGTTCTATTCTGAAAAGAGATTTAAAGGAGTGAAAAATTATGTGATTTTATCAATGCTTGTTTTGAATAATAATGAAGTTTGGTTCGGAACAAGAGAGAACGGACTGTTTATATACCGCTCAGGGAAGATGATCTCCAAAAAATTCAATTTTAAAATCGGGACTATCAATAAGATAAAATATGGAAGTAAAGGTTGTATCTGGATAAGTAGTGATTCAGGACTCTTAAGATATTATAAAAATAAATTCAATGTTTTTTCGAGTAAGAATGGACTCAATGATAATCTGGTTACGGATACACTGGAAGATAAAGAGGGTAATATCTGGATTGCAACAATAAGAGGTGGTTTGGGTAAACTGAGTGATAATAAGTTTAATATTATTGATTCATCGGAAGGTCTGATATATGACAGGGTAAATACTGTTTATGAAGATGGGAGAGGATTATTCTGGATAGGAACAGATCAAGGATTGAGTATTTATAACGGAAGGAGTTTTATTGAAAATCCTATGGTAAAAAAATTAAAGGGAGTGAGAATTCGTCATATAATGCAGGATAGTAAAGGGAAGATGTGGATCTCAACTTACTCTGATCTTGGAGTTGTTACATATATGAATGGTGTGGTTGTTAAATATTCAAGAGAAGATGGATTGACCGGTAACAGATGCAGGATCACTCTTGAAGACAGCTATAAAAATATATGGATAGGAACAGGGAACGGTTTGAATTTATTAAAGAACGGAAAAATAATTCATATAAAAAAGGGAAGTAACGGTATTGCCGATAACTATATTTTAAGTGTATTTGAGGATTCTAAAAAAAATATCTGGATTACAACAAATGGCGGTGGTGTATCTGTTATTAAAGGTGAAAAGATCAAGAATTTTTCAACTGCCGACGGATTAAGTTCGAATGTGGTTTTCAGGGTTTATGAGGATAGTGAAGGCGTTTTATGGTTTACCACCGGTTATGGTATTTCAAGGTATGACGGAGTGTCGTTTGTCAATTTCAGAGAAGAACAGGGAATACCGGGGAGAGCTGTTTTTCATATTATTGAGGATAAATTCGGTAAATTCTGGATTAACTCAAATTTAGGTGTTTTTTATATCAAGAAAAAAGAACTTAATGATTTTCTCAGTAAAAGGATAAGTAAAGTCAGAGCGGAAATCTACAATGATCTCGACGGTCTGCCCGATTCTCCGACTCCTCTCGGGTGGGTATGCAAGGATAGAGGAGAAAATATCTGGTTTCCTACACTTAAAGGAGTTGCCGTTATTGATACTGTAAATATTCCCTTAAATAAAAATCCTCCTCCTATTTTTATGGAAAAGGTATTTATCGACGGCAAAGAGTATAGAATAAGTGATATAAGTTCCCTTAATCCCGACTATAAAAGAATTACTTTTAAATATACCGCTTTAAGCTACGTTATTCCACATAAGGTCCAATATTTATATAAACTGGAAGGATTTGATGTAGGTTGGTCTCAACTGACGACGAAGCGTGAAATATCATATACAAGACTTCCGAGAGGAGAATATACTTTTAAAGTAAAAGCTGTTAACAATGACGGGATCTGGAGTAAAAAAGAGGCTGATTTTTCTTTTGTTCAAAATCCTGAATTTTATCAGACTCTATGGTTTTTCCTCCTTGTGTTTTTTGTTTTCGGTGGATTAATAGCATTGATTCTCGGATTAAGGATTAGAAACCTGAGGGTTAGAAAAAAAGAACTTGAGGCACTTGTAAGTGAAAGGACGAGGGAGCTTGAAACAACAGACAGAATTGTTGCGAATGTAAATAAGGAGATCGATTTTGAAAAATTATTGAATGTTTTGTTAAAGCAGACACTCAAACTGTTCCCTCAAGCGGACAAAGGTCTGATCTTTATATTAAACAAGAAAAATTCAATGTATGAACCTCTTGTCTCTATCGGATATGAAGAAGGTGTATTGTCAAATGTTCGTCTTACGGAAGATGTTGCATATGGAAGATATGTGGAAAGCGGAGAGGAGATGGAGGATGGAATTTATATTCTAAAAAAATTCCAGGGAATTCCGGGTGATAGGACATTTAAAGATGATGATAAACTAAGGTCATTGATTGCAATGACAATTGTCTGGAGTTCAAAAATCGAAGGTTATTTTATTCTTGAAAATTCTATAAACAAGTCGGCATTTACAATCTCAGATGCAAAAAAGATGAAGAGGATCAGAGAGCACGCACTCTCCGCTTACTTTAAAGCCAGAACTCATCAAATATTAGAGGAGGCGGCAATAACCGATCCGCTTACATCGTTGAATAACAGAAGGAAAATGGTCGAAATATTTAATTCTGAAGTTAAACGATTTGAACGTACCGGAAAGACATTTGTGACTGTAATGTGTGATATAGATCATTTTAAACTGTTCAATGATAAGTATGGACATGATTGCGGTGATTTTGTTTTAAAGAAGGTTTCCGATCTTATTAAAACTTCGATAAGAAAACAGGATTCGGTCGGGCGTTGGGGAGGGGAGGAGTTTCTTATTATTTATCCTGAAACGGATATGGATGGAGCATTGATCATTTCTGAAAAAATCAGGGGAAAGATCAGTGATAAATTATTTCATTTTAAAGGTATTGAATTGAAGATAACAATGACTTTCGGAGTTTGTGAATTCAGATCTGATAAAACTGTAGATTCATGTATTAAAGATGCGGATGACGCTCTTTATATCGGGAAACAGTCGGGAAGAAATGTTGTCAAGAAAGGACTGAACTAAATATTTTTAGGAGGAGAAAGAGTGAAAGAGATAGTTGCGTTGATTTTTGGAGCGGGTCTTATGGCAAATGCAGGACTATTTGTAATTCAAGCTGTGAAAATAGTCAAAGCTAAAAGTGCAAAAGGTGTATCAACTCTGACATTTGCAGGATTTTCTATTCTTCAGGTGACAGGGATACTTCACGGTTATTTCCAGAATGATATATATCTTCTCACAGGAATGGCGGCAAGTCTTCTTGCATGCGGAACGGTGACGATTCTTTCGATAGTATATAAAGATTAATTATCTATTGATCATATTTTTAAAGGATGGAGTTCAGCCAGTTCTTTATTTCATCCCTTGAATTTCTAAAAGCATCAATCCTCTTTTCCCTGCTCTCTTTTACATCGGATGGATCCTTGAAACTTTTATGTAAATATTTTTTAGCTCCGGGGAAAAAGGGGCATTTCTCTTTTGCATCATCGCAGACGGTTATAACAAGATCAAATTTTTTATCTATGAATTCAGTACTTAATTTTGAAACCGCAGATGAGATATCAATGCCCAGTTCCAAAAGAACCTCAATTGCTTCATGTTTAACTGCAGTGGCTTCGGTTCCTGCACTGAAAGCCTCCCAGTTTTCACCGAAAAAACGGTTGGTAAGTCCCTCTGCCAGCTGTGATCTTGCGGAATTGTGGGTGCATATAAATAAAACTCTTTTTCTTCTGCTCAATCGGTTAAGTCTGTTCGGTGTCAGTGACGGTAATCAATCCGGAATTGGAATTCTTTAATTGACTTCCCGAAGCAGATGCCGCAATCAATTCTCCGTTAAGGCTATCCATCGGGTAGATAATAATTGTTGAACTCTCTTCCTTTGACATTTCAAGCAGAGCCTGTATCTGACGTAATTGTATTGTTCCGGATTGTGAAGCAAGAATTTTACTGGCTTTGAATAGTTCTTCAGCAACTTCAACCTCGGCTTCAGCCTGAATTTTTTTGGCTTTTGCACTTCTTTCGGCTCTTGCTATTACAGCGAGTTCTTCCACAAGTGAAGTCGGAGCACTGATATCCGTGATTCTTACTGCCCGAACATTCACACCGAAATCTTTTGCGGCAATATCTATTTCACTTTTCAATGCGTTTGCAATCATTTCCGTCTCACTGAGAATAGGACGAAGTTCATTTCTGCCAATCGAACTTTTAAGTGCTTCCATTGCTGCCCACTCGGTTGTTTTCCAATAATCCTTGACACCGATAGCAGCTTTTTCCGGATCTTCCACTTCCATCTCAATTGCTGCGGTTACATCTATCGGGACATTATCTTTTGTTAGGGTTCTTGTTGCTTTGACTTCATATGTCATTATTCTTATATCTATTATTCTTGCTATTGAATAGATGAAGGGAGGAATAAGAAAGAATCCCGGTCCTTTGACTCCGACTGATTTCCCCAATCTCAGTAAAACCAGTCGTTCCCATTGCGGTAGAATTTGAATCATTTTTGCAATTACATTTGAAAACCAGAAAATAAATATTGTTATAATTACCCCTTTTAACATTGATAGAGGTGGTGCATTTATCTGAAATATTTCAGTAACATTTTTTGTGAAAGGTGAAAAGATCGGCCAGACAATAAGATACCAAAGAGAAAAAAACAGACCCCATCTTATTATATTTCTTAAAAATGATTGAACAGGATTTCTTTTTAATATCATAACAAACCTCCCGAATTATTATTTGTTATATTTTAAATTTTTGAGAAAAGAAAATCAAATTGATTGTATAGGTTGCAGACATATGAGACTCTTTATTTAATTTTATCATATAATCAACGGGAGATAAATTTCCCAATGAATAATGAGGTCTGATAGTATTAAACCAAATCAGGTATTCAATGAGATCTTTATTAAATTTATTAATATCCCTATCATCATAAAACGGGTATGATATAAGGAACTCTCCATTCGGTGTTCTGTCAGCTCTTTTTACAAAACCGTTTATTATAGGACATCGGGGTAAATAAAGAGATGTTTTATTTTTTTTTTTCAAGTA
>Ga0256846_1000702_pt1 | contig 12491 bp, 4 predicted proteins | sample TevniametaG_FD_189098 | JGI IMG/M metagenome (GOLD analysis project Ga0256846, IMG submission 189098) | Tube worm associated microbial communities from hydrothermal vent at the East Pacific Rise, Pacific Ocean - Tevnia | ecosystem: Host-associated > Annelida > Integument > Unclassified ...
TCTCCAATCGTATTGCTTTACGCACACCCGATTTAGCTGTAAACGTTTTCAGCTCGGTACCGGTGGACGAAAGCATTTTCAATTTTATTTCCGCATAATTATTATCACCTGTACGCTCGCTCAGTTGCGCCGTAACGTAAATTACATTCTTTGCCGGAATTGGCGTTATATCTAACAGGAGTTTATTTGTCGTTACAGCATTATGCGGTACATCACTCATAGAACGTGTTAGATTGACATATATCAATGTATCGCCAATAACCGGTATTGTATCTATTATCATTTGCTCTCTGTATGTTGCGGTCGTATCTGTACGTATAAATACAAGTCTAAAATCACTTCCGTTGCCGTCTGCAAAGGCATATTTTATTCTAAATACCTTTTCGGTTGCATCACTTGAAGGCACGGGAAGTGGCAATAAATAGTTGTCATCATATTGAATATACATCTTCCCTGTAGTATCTATTCTTCCTATTTCGATTGCGAGTGTATCTACATCTAACTCGAACCAATTGGAAAATACCGTATCTCGTCCATCATAATAATATACAGAATCATTATCTACATACATTTTTTCAAGTGGCTTATTGAAATATATCCACTCACCACTTGCAAATTTCGGTGCTGTCATATAAAATGCTGTTGTATCGCCCTTAAAGCCCATTTGATTTACAGCCGTCAAATCCTCCGGCTCTTGTGCATAAAAATACGTTGCCGTTGCAAGTATTTTATTTCCTGTTGTATTGAATACACGCCTGTTTTTCCATGTTGCCGCCGTATTCTCTTCCGGTGATGACGCCAAATGCGACTGCCAAGCATTGAAAGCAATATGTCGGAAATTATTATTATCCACAAACATTAATTCATCACCGAAATTGCCACCCAAAGATTGATATACATCATTAAAATAATTGAAATTCAATACAAACCTACCAGCGGGTATTTCAAACACATTATAGCGTCTTAGACCCGCAGGTTGGGCTATATTCGGTTGCAACATATTGTCGTAGAGCGATATTATTCTACCCTGACCGCTAGCCCAAATGCTTTGTGGATTGCTACGAAAGAATGTAAGTAAATTTAATTTCTCTATCCAGTCATATTCTAATGGTGGAAATGGTGGTATATTAAATATAGTGCCATTTTGCCAATATATATAATCCCTCTTGCTTCCGGTTAGCTGCGAATACACAACCGGAAATGTTGAACTGGCAGAATATTCATTATTATCAAGCATTAATATTTTATTACTGTCTTGACCGATATTTCTTTGATAATATCGTGTATTGGGAAGCATATTATTTGCCGGCAAAGAGTATTCCACTTCTCCGGTACTTCCGTTGTATTTCAATTTCGTTAATAATATCTTATCCACTTTGTTTGTATTTTTGGAATAAAGTCCCTGCCATACCAAAGTAACTTCGTCTTCGCCACCTGCGATATCCGAATATACATTGACTGACGGATGCTTCTGTACAGCAATTTGCGGTAAGCTCCAATCTATAAATAACGGCGGCTCAATAGACAGTTTTTCCGTAGGTAAACTATTCGGTGTTCCGAAGAACACCTTTATACTCGAAAGATGTGCAGTAGTATCTATATATTCAGGTATGCTGTATATATAATAATTGCCGCTTGCACTTGCATTGATTACCGGATTGCCCCATGATATACGATTAAGTGTATCAAGTCCGTCTATCTTTCTGTTCATATCGTTTGCATTCGTAACGGTAATTGAAGCGAATTCCTTTTCTGCATAATTATCTCCTGTTACATCGAAACGCGCCAAAACTACATCACTCAGTGAGCCGTCCCCACAACTTTTACACGTATAGGCAACATAAGCCGTTACCTTGTTGCCGTTCTTACGTACTACGAGAGATGGATAATTACATTCGGGCGATTTGACAGTGTCGTTATAATCATTAAGATAGAAATCCGACACAACCAAACCGATTGGCTCTTCCCACCGGATTTGAGGATTGCCGCTGTCGGCATAAATTTTCATACTCCTGTTGTAAAATACTTTTATATAATCGGGATGAACGGTGTCCCGCGGGTCTTTTTTGAAATATACTACATGGTAGCGAATAGTGTCGCTACCATTGCCCTGAGCGTCAAGCACAGGATAAACCACGAGCTTATTTTGATTGGAATGTGCCAAATCGCCTGTTATTTCAGGTGCATCAAATATTTCAAATTTAAACAACTTGCCCTCGCCCGGCAGAAACTTTGCCGTGAAATTGCCGTTGTACGATATAACTTTCTCAACTTTCGGATATAAATATGCAATCTCATCATTGCTTAATGTATCATTGCCAAATGTATATTCTTCTTTCAGCGATTTCTTTGTGCGGGTAATTTCCGTAATCTTTATCAATTTGTTTTTATTCTCGAGACCGAGATTAAGCGGAACGGTTATTTCACGGCAACCGAGGCGATTCCACCATTTATCCCGCCACCATTCTTTGCTCTTGCCGTGCAAACCTTCAACGACACCTTTGTCGAATTCGGCAATAGTTAAGAAATCTATTGGAAGCGAATCTACAGAAAAATGAACACTATTGTCGCCTGGTGATTTTAAAATATTCGGGTCAGTGCGTTTGTTCAGCACTCCTATATAGAATACACTATCAACATAGTTACCGCTTGTATCGGTTTCATATAATAAAGTCAAATCGTAAAAAGTAGAATCGGGAGGCTCGTAATCTGGTACTATTTCATCAAATATTCCGAATTTAGTATTAATACTTACCGTTTTAACTCTTCCGATTGGTCGAACCTTAAGCGGAATTTCTTCCTCCTTATTTTGCATCTTATCTGGCAAAACCACTTTTTCCGCAAAATCATTTTCATACCCGGTTCGGTTAATTTGCCACATACGATAGCCCTTCCAATACCAGGATATTAATCTCAAACGCATAAGCAGGTCTTCGTTGTCCAATGCCCAACCATGTACTTTCCTCAAAGCCAGCCGAAGACTTTTATGAAACAGAGGGACACGGTTCACATTCATAAATGTCTTAAAAGTGTCCAGCTCTGCAATTGTATCTATTAAATTATTATATTCACCGACATCCATCCAATCATCGCCGAGACTGTCGTGCCTCAGAAACGCCCAGCCCTCTTCTTGTATTTCGTCTCTATATCTTTTATCCAAAAAACCGTTGTGTTCATCTCGGTTGTAAGGGTCGTTTCTGCTCCTATACTTATCTACAATACCAAAACAGTTACCACTGCCATCTGCTCTATATTTTTCTGTCATCTGCCGGTCGTATATTAATCCTTTGGCACCGCGCAACAAAGCCGTATAGCACTGCATTGTTATTTCCTCCGGTGTAAATGGACGGTTTGTAGCTTTGTATGTAGTGGAAAAATACAATGTGTCTTGCGAGTTTGGTTTTTTTATTTTAGATTTTACTTCAGACCAGCCGGAATTAATAAATATCTGCCCCCACCAAGGTACCTCCGAGAACATAAATTTATACTTGTTAAATATCCCGTTTGCATAATCATTTACGTAGAAATAATAATTACTTCCAAAACCGCCCGCTTCCCACATTGCTTGTATCGAACGGCTATACCAAAAGAAACCCTTATAAAAATCTTCAAAACTGTTCGATGTTAGTATTTTTTTGCATCCACAAGGTCCTTTTTCACAATGTTTATTGTAATTGTGATTTTGGATTTCAGCCCAGTTTTCATTTCTTATGTATTGAATAATATTTACAGGTTCTTTATAAGCAATGCTATCCGAGCTAACATAATATGGGATTGGTAAAAGCCAGGTTTCATAACCCGAATTCTTCATAAATTCATCGTTTCGCGTTTGGCAGTCCGGACCATTTACGCTCGAATTTAATACGAAACCACGTTCATCTTTACAGTAATTTATGTTGTTAGCAATAACGCAATAGTATGGCGCCGCAGGCCATCGCTTAAATATTGGTATGTGTGTCATCTTGCTTGTCGGGTGTACGTGATATTCATATCTCTCCGAATATTCGGGACCTATTGAGCGAGACATCATTCCGGGATATATTCTGTCGAAATAGTTCTCAATATTCCATATTCCAAAAAGCGTTCCGTCTAATCCCGCCGCAGAGTATATCCTGAAAAATTCATAATTCTTGCTCAATGGGGTGTTTATTGTATAGTCTTCATATTTCTCTTTTATTTTGTTACTATCCAAATAATTACTGCCATAGATGAATTTATAATCTGTTGTATGCTCTATATAATTCTTCATTCTCGCTACATACCACTGCATATCTATGTCTTTATATCCTCGCATTGTCCGAAATGCTTGCGGACTCGAAAGCCTGATATAATTTATTGCTACATTTGCACCGCCATTATATTTTACATCTATTCCGTATTCCGCTATATCGCTTGGCTTATTGTCCTTATTAAATATATACCGCGGAAATGGATTGGGATAAGGAGGGTCAAATTTATCATCATCGCACCAGAAAAATGCTGTGATTGTTATTGCTTTGTTCAAATAATTTTTCAGCATTGCATAAGTAATGTTGAACTCTTCCGTATTCATTTTGGGATTATATATTAACTGCGTCCCGCGGCTCGGTTGCTTCTTTACGGCAAAGCCATTTTGCAATTCTTTCATATCTTTTATTGTGTCTAAATAAATCTCCTTGGGTTCGATTTCATAAAATCTATTATGTTCAGTGCAACTCATACACGGCACTTTTAAAAATTCCTCATTCATCAGATACCAAAATCTAAATGTATTTATGTAGGGATTTTGCTTTATATTTTGCCAACAAGAGAATACAATATTAGCTGTATATTCCGATGAATCCTTGTCTGCAATACTGCGATATGGCATTTTTATTGTTAATAAAACAGAATCATCAGCCAAATTGGACGGCTTTTCCAAAAGTTTTAAATTGATTGTTAGAAACCAAAATTTACCGGCTTCATAAGTCCTGTGCAACTTTACAATTTTTCTGTTAAATGCTAAATGTTTCATACTGCCATTATTATCAGGATTCATAAATACCCACATTCGTATTGTTTCTGCAAATGGGTCGAGATATTTACCCTTAACTTTAAGCCTTGGGTGAATACACTTCTTTTCCTTCGGGTCCATATTGATATATGTTTCACCTCTTGTCATAAAAATATTTGGCCAGGGGTCGGAGAGAACAATTTTTCCGGCATCGTTATTCTTATCCAAAACAATAAATTTTATTTTTTCGCCGTTTGCGAGCGTTATATCCGCCGTAGAATCATTAGGATTATTGACATCTCTATGTTTAAAACCCCAAATAGAACATTCCGCATCGCCAATTCCCTGAAAGTTATCAATATTCGCTTGGGTTATATGCAGTCGCGGTTCGTATTGAAATGTCCAAGAAGCAAAAGGAAAAGCATTAAAAGACGGCAATAATTGAACCTTTGTTCTGTTTAATACCGTATCAAAATCATAATTGTCATTATGCTGTACATTGCATAGCTCCCTATGAAAAACCCTGGAAGGACCTTTATTACCACCGACTGATGCCTGTACTAAATTCATACGCAAATTATTGCTTACACGCAAGTCATGTCCCCACCAGGAACCGCAAAGTATATGCTTCTGGGGCTTTGCAATCATAAAACTGTCGGCTGTGTTGCTTATTCTCATTTTCCCCGGTAGGTAGGTCTGGGCATTTAAATTAAGGGCAAAAATAAAAGCAAAAAGATAAATTATATATTTCATCGTATTTCCCTCTCATTACTTAGTTATTACAAGTTTATAGGAAATACCTTTGCCAACCGCTACAATATATGTACCTGCCGCCAGACCCGATACATCAAGCCGAATATGTCCCCCTTCGGAGGGGGTGCCAACGTAGTTGGCGGGGGAGGATAAAACCACATTACCACTCACATCACAAACCCTAACCGTACCCTTCAGGGTACGGTTACCTATCGGCACATTAACCTCACCTGTCGCAGGATTAGGATACAAATATAATGCTTTATCATCTTCATTGTCTTCAACTGCTGTCGGTGGTGTCCACCGGGCGCGTAGTAGGGTGGTAACAATCGGACCTGGCACAATTATTTTCGCGTTATCTGGCGATACATCTAATGAATGTGCTAAACTATATTTATGTTCGTAAGAATGTATATGTTCACCAGTATGAAAATTCCACGTTTTTACTGTTGTCGGACTACTGCCTGCAGTTACTAGAAAAGTATCATTTCTGGCAAATACTATCTCTATAGTTTTTTTGCTTGTACTTGAATCACCATCAAGGAATCTATTATAAATACTATTATTAGTAAGGTCGTATATTATTATCCAACCGAGCTTGCTTTCGCCGTCAGATGTACCTATTGCATAGTATTTTCCGGTGTAGCTTAATTCTCTTGTCTTCACACGTCCCCATTTCTTTTGATTAAATATAAATTCACTTGCTGAATCTAATGTGCTTACACTTATTTGCCTGTATGCAGGTTTCATTTCTATCCAATCTTTTTTCCAATATGCCGTAACTATTGCATTTCTTGCTTTGCTATATTGCAATAAAAATATTTCAGGATTATAATCCAATATTGTATCTCCGTTTATTAATATCGGTTTATAACTTACTACGGAATCTATATCCCTTTTATACTTACCAATAAGATTTATCATTAAACTTACTTTTTTGGTAAGTGGATGCAGATATTTCTGTTCACATAAAAAATAAAAGGTATTCTCGTCTTCACCCATCATAATATTTCCTATTTCCGGTTTTTCCCAACCATCAGCTGTATCGCCGAGTATTGATGGATATTCAGAGAATTTCGGGTAAAAACCGGTTTCATACAAAGTGCCATCAGATATTCTGAATTTTGCAAATTCATTACCATTATACCAAGGTCCATCAGCATAAAAATATAAACTGTCCTTAGTAAAGATACCGTAGGGATGTGTCTGTTCATTTTCCCAAATCAGATGCCCGTCAGAGACATCAAGACATTCACCATAATAAGTAATAATACGGTTCCCGTCAGGTGTAAACCAACAACGAGTATTAGCTTCTGCTGTCCAGATAGTATCCGGTTCTGTTGCACAAGCCACCGCCGGCATAAGCACTGCGAGTAATGCGAAGATAAAAAATACTTTTTTCATTTTTTTTCTTTCTATTTTTTCACAAAATAAAAAAACTTTTTCAAAATTTGCAAAAGGCTATATTATATAGACACATTAAGCCCGAAAACGTCACAGAAAAATTGAAAATATTATTGTTTGGAATACACTACCAAAGAAATGCAAAAGGCATTATGTGGCTGTTTTTTCCTCTCCTTAATCTAAGGAGAGGTGGCAAAGCGAAGCTTTGACGGAGAGGTGAGTCGGCTGTTTCATATTCTTTAACCCACCCCCAAACCGCATCCTTCAGGGTGCGGTTTTGTTTTCGGCTGTTTGCTCCTTCGCCCTTTGGGAGCGGGCAGGGGTGAGGAGCGGCTGTTCCATTCAAAATAATTTTAAAACCGTTTTCTTGTCGGCACATCTCAATTCCATTATATTGCAAACGAGTGTTCGCTCACTCCATGTTCTTTGAAAAGTAATAGGTATATGTATAAGAATTGTAGAAAGTGTAGAAAAGTGTAGAAAAGTGTAGAAAAATGTAGAAAAACGTAGAAAACGAGCAAACTGCAAAAATCTCATAACACAATGCAACTATAACTATTTATACAATATTTTGTAATTACTGCATTTTCTGCGGCATCGTAGTAAAAAAATCACTAAAATATAGAAAAGTGTAGAAATTTTACTACAAAAACCGCACCCTGAAGGATGCGGTGGCGAATGTGTTTGACGTGCAGGGTAATGTGGTTTTGTCCTCCCCCGCCTCCCCCGCCTGCTCCGCAGACACCCCCTCCGAAGGGGGACATATTCGGTTTGATGTATCGAGTTTGGCGGCGGGTGTGTATTATATATCTTTTGTCTTTTTTTCTTTTGCAGGAATGACAGTAATGTGAGAAAACAAGGCAAAATACAAAAACCGCACCCTGAAGGATGCGGTTTATGTAGAATTATACTTCACTGAGAGCCGGAAAAACAGGCAGTCAAATATTTATACCAAATTTAAAATTGGAATTACGGTTTCTTGAACAGCACCAGAAATTTCAACTTTGCCTTCGTCCGTAACAAATACATCAAGTTCCGTTCTGAAACCTATGTTGTCATCAGGCATATAAATACCCGGCTCGACCGAGAAACAAGTACCCTTAATAATGACTCGCTCGTCCTTAGTTTCCAGATTGTCAATATGCACACCATTACCATGAACTTCTTCGCCGATATTATGTCCCGTTCTGTGGGTAAAGTATTCGCCATAGCCGGCATCAATAATTACTTTCCGACAAACATCATCAACTTCCCAGCCATGCACAGCTTGTTCATTTGCAAATCTCTCTCTAACTAAATTGACAGCGGCATCGCGAGCCTGTCTGCCGATTTGGAAAATAGATTCGATTTTTTCGGGAACTTCCGTACCGATATATCCCATCCAAGTAATATCATAATAAATCGAACCCGGACGATTTATTTTTGCCCATAAATCAATTAGGATTAAATCACCCTCTTTCATAGTAACGGTATTCTCGGGGGTAGGCTCGAAATGCGGGTCGCCGGCATGAGCATTTGCCGCCACAATAGGACCGTCTTCAAATTCCAATCCGCCGGCTTTCATCATCTCTACCATATATTCGTAAATTTGAAACTCGGTCGGATTGTTGCCTGCTTTTATTCTTCTTGCAATTTCCTTAAACGCCGCATTCTTCACATTTTGTAAAACAACACCGGCTTCGACATGAGATGCAAAATCTTCCATTGATAAATGCGATTCAAATTGACTGACCAAATCTGCACTTGATACAATTTCAACTCCAAAACTACGCACCAAATCAATTGTTCCACCATCAACAATTGAAACGTATGGTATTGCATTGAGCGGTGAATACTGCATAGCCACACGTTTTGCACCGCTCAAAATTTCTTTAAGCATTTCATGCTGTTGTTCCCAAGGTAAATAAATGAATTTTTCGCCGGGGAGATTGTCGCAGCGCCATGGCTCAATTTTATGAACTAATTTTTTCGGCTCACCCTCCGCCGGAATAAAATAGAACCATCTGCGGCTGGCAAATCTTTTTGTATCCATACCGAGAACTCTTGCCCCTATTTGGTCGCGATTATGAAAATCGTAAAACAGCCAACCGTCATAGCCGGCATCTTTCAATGCTTTTTGTATTGCTTGTAAATCCATCTGCAAGTCCTTATAATTATTAAAAAAAACTACTCTTCTATTTCTAAAATATTGATATTCCCGAATTGCTCCATTTGGGGTTTAATAGTATCCAAATCGCCCGCAAGCGAAATAACAAAATTATCATCTGAAAAATATTTAGATACGGTTCTATGTAAATCTTTCAATGTAACATCAGAAATCTTTCGGTAATAATTGTCGTAAAAATCATAATCAAGATTAAAACTGTCCAAAGTCCTCAACATTGCAGTAATTTGCATTGGTGTTTCGATACTCCTGAGGAACGAACCGGTGAAATAACTAACGGCACGCCGCATTTCTTCTTCTGTAATTGTTTTTTCCATAAGTGCTTTGTATTCATCTTTAATAATCTGTACAGATTCACCGGCTTGTGTAATATTGACACTTGTTGCAATCACGTTCAATCCCGCTCTTTTCCTGCTGTCCATCATAGAGTGTACTCCATAGGTATAACCCTTTACCTCACGTAGAATATGATTTAATCTCGACATAAAGAAACCGCCTAATATTGTGTTCACAAGCTGGATATAGGGAAAGTCGGGATTCTCCCTGCCAACAATCTTGCGAGCCATACGTATTGCCGCCTGATTTGATGAAGGCTTGTCAATAATTGCTATACCGGCATCTTGCATATTTGTCTGTTCTTCATTGGCGGTTTCGGATTCTAAATCCAATTCGGAAAACAGTTCATTAATGAATTTCAAAGTTTGAACTTTATCAAAATTTCCTGTTAGGAAAATACTGATAGGACTTTTGCTGAAATTATTTCTGTAGTTGTCAAACACCATATTTCGATTTATTTTTTTCATTGATTTGATTGTGCCGGAAATAAGTTTACCGTATCCATCACCGGCAAACATTGTTCTTTCCATTGCATATTTTGCAAGAAAGGCAATGTCGGAATTCTGTTGCATTATAGCGGAAATATGCTTTTTCCTAATTTTTTCAAATTCCTTTTCGGGCATCTGGGAGTCAAAATAGCATTCCGCAGTAAGAGCAATAATATCATCAAAAAATTCATTTAGGGAAATACCACTGATTAGCATATCGTCATAGTCCGATGTAGTTTTGATTACAGCACCGGAATTTTCCGTAAGCGATGCAATCTCTGCGGCATTATGCTTGTCAGTTCCACGAGTCAGCATTTGTGCGGTCATATATGTAAGCCCTTCGCTCTCGTCAAAGAAAGAACCTCGCTTAATAGATATTCGGAAGCCTGCAAGGGCTTGTTTGGTGTTTTCAACTAAATATACTTTAATCCCATTATCCAAATTGATGACTTCAAAATCCGGAAAACGGAAAGTCGGGAAATTATTATTAAACGGTATTTTTGATTGCGATATCATAATTATATATTTTTTTCGGAAAAATAAGATTTAGAAATTACTAAAAATTCACTTAGTATCATAGCAGTTGCCCCCCAAAGTGGAGTAGTTTTATGAATATTCCAAAACGGAACATCTACTATCGAACCGTTAATATTCCATTGTCCGCTTTGCTTACTGCTTTCGTGCAGGAAAAAAGACAACGGACTGAAAAATGCTTCCTCTACTTCATCGGGATTAATCCTAATATCGATTTTATTCCGAGATATATAAGCAACAACCGGATGAATAATTGAATTTGACGGCGGTACAAATAGTGTACTCAATTCGCCAATAATATTTATTTTCTCAGATTCGATACCGGTTTCCTCATAAGTCTCACGTAGGGCGGCATCAATATTTGTTTCTGCCTGTTCAATTTTTCCACCAGGGAAACTAATTTGTCCACTATGATTAATTAGGGATTTTGCCCTGAGAGTAAACAAGAGTTCAATATGATTAAAATCACCGGTCAGAAGAAGCAAGACCGCACTATCGGAGGTTTTACTACCAGCTTTGAATTTTCTAAATAGTTCACCCTTCAGTCTCGGCGCCATTAATTCATGTGCCGACTGCCCTGGTTTTTGCTCTTGCAATTTTTCGGAAAGAAAATCAACAAAATCAGCAAAAGACTTATTTTTAATATCTGTTTTATTATTCATTCCGCAGATAGAGACGCTTATCTTATGTGAAAAAGTGAAAAAAAATGAAAAATTTATTTTGAAAATAATATATTTATGCCTATTATGCTGTTTGGAATACAATCAAAGATTACTGCAATGTATGTAATATGTACGAAAACAAATACATTTGCACCTAATAAATAAATAAATTTATACAATTGAACGGCGTATTTATATGAGTCTTTTATCAGTATTAAGACGTTTTAGACTTGGCGATGAAAAGGAGTCGCCGGAGTATGTAACCGAGCAAGTAACGAGTGGTATAGAGTTCAAAGGCACTAATTTAATAATTCTGATTTTCGCAATATTTATTGCATCAATCGGATTGAATATAAATTCAACTGCTGTAATTATCGGTGCTATGTTAATATCACCATTAATGGGACCAATAATCGGTATGGGCTATGCACTTGCAACTTATGATTTCCATTTGTTGAGGCGTTCGGTCAAGAATTACTCATTTGCAGTTGCCACTAGCCTTGTTGCTTCCACAATATATTTTGCTATTTCGCCTCTGAACGAAGCGCATTCGGAGTTATTGGCACGTACAACGCCCACGATATACGATGTATTAATAGCACTTTTCGGTGGTTTTGCCGGCATCGTTGCTACTTCCAGTAAACGCAAAGGAAATGTTATTCCGGGCGCCGCAATAGCCACTGCCCTAATGCCGCCACTGTGTACTGCCGGATATGGTATTGCTACCGGTAATTGGAACTATCTTTTCGGTTCAATATTTTTATTTACGATTAATACGGTATTTATAGCACTATCGACTATGCTCTTTTCGAGATTTTCAAAATTTCCGTTGCACAGACATACGACCGAAGAAAAAATCAAGAAAGCAAACAGATGGGTAACAATTATCGTATTCCTGACAGTAGCACCAAGTATTTATTTGGGTTATCGTCTCGTTATGCAAGACCAATTTCGCAGAGCCGCAAATGATTTTATTAAATCGGAAGCACAACTTGACAATAGCTACCTTTTAGACCAACGTATTAACTCTGCCGAAAAGGAAATTACTCTTGTTTTCGGTGGAAAACGCCTGACCGAATTTCAAAGAGAACGACTAAAAGAGCAATTGGCATATTTCCATATTGAAGATTGCAAATTGAATATTAAGCAAGGATTTAGTCTTAGGGAAGAAGGAAGCG
>Ga0256846_1000703_pt1 | contig 12476 bp, 19 predicted proteins | sample TevniametaG_FD_189098 | JGI IMG/M metagenome (GOLD analysis project Ga0256846, IMG submission 189098) | Tube worm associated microbial communities from hydrothermal vent at the East Pacific Rise, Pacific Ocean - Tevnia | ecosystem: Host-associated > Annelida > Integument > Unclassified ...
CGTAAAACGTTTTTAATGCAGACCTGTGATTGTCAAGCCTGCTGTAGCCTAAACCCTTGCTTTTTAAATCAGCAATCCATTGACAAATATGAATTCCCTTCAAGGATTTTTAAATATTTATCAAGCATAAGGCATAAAATTTTAGGCATAATAATCTGCCTTTTTAACATGGATTGAAGGGTTGCCATCCATAAGAAAACTTCTTAAATGTTTATAGGTAATATCTTTGGCAGATTTAATACCTGTATCATTAATCAACTGGTTAAACCCTTTGAGCCTGAGGCGTAAGCTCTCAATTGATTTGTCTGCAAAATTTGATACTTTGCAATATTTTAAAAAATGTTCTATCTTAATTGTCAGCATAGGGGTGTCTCCTTTCTTTTGGGTAAAAGGTTAAAACAAAATTTTTGTTTTCGGAGTTCCTCTATGCTTTTACTATAATTTTAATACCGTACAAATTCTTTTTTTGCTAACTGCGGGGTTTGGGGGTTGTGTAAAAAGAAAAAATGAAAATACCAGCAAATATTTATGAAACATTTTGCCCACAATGTGGAACTAGAATAGAATATCCATTATTTAAGGCATCTTTTTATGATTTTGCTTCATATTTAGAACTAACGACAAAGACCATCATACGAGTTGACCTTGAGGGGATATCTTATAAAAAAATAAATGTTAATGATTTACTTAGAGAATATGCTTGTCAGAATTTGACAAATAAGACTAATATAGAATGGATAAATTTAGAAAAAGAACTTTTTTGTTCAAAATGCAAGTTACGCTTCAATAAAGCAGATGGGCTTGATTCAAGGTTTTGCGTTGAAGAAAAGGTAGATGCCGCAATCTTTTCAATCAAGCTGAGCTTGCTTGAAAAGCCCACGGTTATAGGATTAAACATAAATATAGAGGAAAGGCATGTCAATTTCAGCTAAACCTAAAAGACTATCAAAAAAACAAACACTGACAATTATATTTATTCCAATTATTGTTGCATTGTTTTCTGTATGTATCTATCAATTCAACACATTACACTCATTAAAAGCATATATTTTCTTTGGTGGTATTTCAGTTATCATTAATTTAATATTTACTTCTTGTATCACATTTATAAATAGGGAGGAATATTTAAAAACCTATGGGAGTAGTACTGTTGCAATTACTTCTATTTTAACGTTAATAATACCTTTTTTTACATATTTTATTTTACTTTCGTTTATATTTTCAGGTTTTAAGTTTCCATTTGCTTATTAACTTATTAAGTTTGTATTATCATATAACATGGTGATGGAGAAGGGCTTTTAAAAGCGATGCCGCTTTTAAAAATCTCTCAGCTCAGCATTATAATTTTTTCAAGAAACTTCCCAACAGATTGAGCTGGCCGGGAGTTACCGATATATTGAAATATTTTATAACCGAAAAAGGAGACATTCTTATTTAGGACTTGTAAGCCCACTGGACTTTGAAGATAAATATAATCAGAAAATATACGAAAATGCAGCATGAGTTTGTGCCTATAAAAAGCAGGAAAGATCAGTTGAGGTCATAACCTATTAATGATATTGTAAGCATATATATAATTTTTTTTAGATTATCGATAAAAGCCTATGGAAAGGAATAATGACTAAAAAAGATATTATAAAAATTTTACGGAATTATAAGAATGAGGTTGCAAATCAATACAATATTCTGACTATTGGAATATTTGGTTCTGTAGCACGCGGAGAAGCTGAAGATGAGAGTGATATCGATATAGTACTCCGTATTTCCGAACCTGATTTTTTTATGCTTGCAGGTATCAAAGATGATTTAGAAAAGAGGCTTAACAACTCTGTAGATATTGTGACTTACAGAGATTCGATGAATCCTTTTCTCAAACAACGGATTGACAGTGAGGCTGTGTATGCATGACAAGGATCTTGCAATAGAAATCCTGCTTCAGATTGAAACTGCTGCTCAAAAGGTTGTGCAGCGATTTGAGGTGATTAATAGCCCGGATGATTTTACTGGCACAGCTGCTGGATACAATCAAAAAAAATATCAAGGATTTAAAAGCCGGATCCTCTTCCTAAGTTTCATACTTTCAGAAGAACTATTTAAGACAACACATTCCAACAATTTAAATACACCGGGCGAGCCGGTGATTTCGGGGTTGGCAGGATAAATAATTACTTATAACCAATAGTTAGAATAAATTTTTAACATTTAAAATATATTTATGGAAAAAACAATTTTAATATTTTTATTTACAATAGTACTACTTGCATCTTTAGGTGACTTACTTGTTCCAGTTTTTATTGGAACGAAATATCCAAATTATAACCATTTCATTGATACAATCAGTACTCTCGGCACTAAAGATAGTCCTGTCCAAAAATATCAACGTATAAATCTGATGATAGTTGGAGTATTATTCTTGATATTTTGTATAGGAGAATATCTGCTTTTTAAGCAAAAAACCTGGGCTCATAATTGGTATACTGTTGGTATTTTTATGTTCGGATTAGGATGTATTTTGGCAGGTATTTTTCCTGAAGATATCCAAGGAACTTCAGAAACGAATAGCGGAAAAATACATGGAATATCTTCTGGGATTGGTTTTTTATTTTTAATATTGGTACCCCTATGGGCAATCTGGATAAAAGAATTTAATACATTAAAGATAATGAATATAATTTTATTTATCCTTGGTCTTATTACTTTTATTATTTTTTTGTTATCAGAAAGACAAACTAATGGTGTTTTCAAATTTACAGGTTTTTTCCAAAGATTAAACTTAACTGTTTTATATGGAGCATTGGTAGCTAATTTTATTCATTTAAGGAATGTTTTGTAGATGTCAAATACTTCATCAAACTAAAAATGGTTATGAGTAGTTTTCTGCCAACAAGGCGCTGCACACTGACCAAATTTGCTGCCGCGAATTTGGCAGGTGAGCTTAATCGAACCCCGCAGTCGGTGTTTATCAAGCAAGCTGTCACCTAAATCAAATTCATTGATCCAAAAATCAATTTCCCTTGCCAGGTTTCCTCTCCAGGATATCCTGACTCTGTTTCTTCAGATATTGCTATCATACTATGTTGTTACTTAAAAAGCCAAATATTGCCTCAATCGGCTGCTCTCCTGCCATTTAGTGTGCTTTTGTCCGGATTTAAGCTCACTTCTTCTATAAAATTTTAATTTCTTATTCCCCTTATCCAGTGTTCCGGTTTTAATTCTTTGGCTTTTTCATATACCCTGCGGGCTAACCAGGATGAGAATGATCAACTCGCATGTGAATGCCTATTGCTAAAGTTTGCAATTAAGTGTTGATTTTCAGCCTAATGGTAGTGTTTTGTTAAGTGCGGTTCTAAAATTAAAATGGTTCGGAAAGCTTTGATGGTTAATCCTTTCTTTTGGGTAAAAGGTTAAAATAAAATTGACGTCATATGCATTGTTTGATATATTCTTATGCATAAGGAGGTGCATTTTGAGAACAACACTTGATTTACCAGAAGAGCTTATCAAAGAAGCAATGGCTACTACTCATACCCAAACGAAAACCAGGGTAATTATCAAAGCACTTGAAGAGTTAATCCGAAAAACAAAAATTTCAGAGATTAAAAATTATAAAGGAAAGTTGGATTTGGATATTGACTTAGATTCCATCAGAGGTCGTCAATGTCGGTCTTAGTCGACACTTCAATTTGGATTGAATATTTTAGAAATGGAAATAATTTTGAAGAGTTAGAGTTCCTAATCGATGAAAATCAAGTTGTTACAAATGACCTGATTCTGGCAGAGCTGATTCCATTTCTAATGGTTCGGAATCAAAGGAAATTAATTACTCTTTTACACCAAATCAATAAATTACCTATAGTGGTTAATTGGGAGCAACTCATCGGGTATCAGTATAAATGCTTAAAACAAGGTGTCAACGGCATAGGGGTTCCTGACTTATTAATTGCCCAAAATGCAAAACAAAACCATTGTAAAATTTACAGTTTGGACAACCACTTTAAACTTATGGCTGTAATTCTGATATGATAAATGGCTGAGTAAAGGGCAAATCTCAGCATCATCAAGAGTTATTCCGGCTGAATAAAGTTGGAGATAAATTTGTTTCATTGGGAAAAGCTCGTCATGTATCTTTAACTGAAATTACCAGTATTTTAAAAAAAGCAAATGAGAACGGGTTTATCCATCTTGCTTTGTACATGCCTGACCATGAAATCTTTGCATTGTGCAGCTGCTGTTCTTGCTATTGCCATGAATTACAAATTGTAAAGCTCACCGAACGAAAAGAGTTGATGGTTCACTCCGAATACATAGCAAATACATAACAGGTCACTGCCTACAAGGTTGAAGACAGTTATTTAGTTTATATTAACAGATATTGGTATGAGAACAATAATTGGTAAAAAGTGACTGGACCGGAAGCTCCAAACTTTTCAATCAAGCTGTGCTTGCTTGAAGAGCCTACAGCAACAGTCAGTACCGGGTTGGTCTTGACAGAAAGTTTTAATGCTGTATGATGATGGTGTATACATTAATGGAGGCGCAGCATGATAAGAACCCAAATATATCTGACAGATCGCCAACGTTCAGAATTAACAGCTATTTCACAAACTTTTGGGAAAAAACAAAGTGAACTTATACGAGAGGCCATTGACAGTTTCATAGCCAAAGTTGGGCAAAGCCGGCGGGATATTGTATTACAGGAGGCTGCCGGAATCTGGAAAGACCACGTGGATTTTCCTGACTTTAAGGCAATGCGGGCTGAATGGGACAGGAACTGATTATGGCAGAATCACTTCTTCTTGACACAGACGTACTGGTAGATTTTTTGCGTGGTTATAATAGGGCGGTAAATTTTGTTAATGCAAATTCCTCCCGAATTATTCTGTCATCTATCGTTGTTGCAGAGTTGTATGCTGGTATAAATGGGGAATCAGAACTAAAAGTGTTAGAGAATTTTATCTCTCTTTTCCGGGTTCTCCCTGTAACTTCTGAAATCGCCAAGACTGGGGGACTCTATAAGCGTGATTATGGCAAGTCACATGGTGTGGGGTTGGCAGATGCAATTATAGCTGCAAGCTGCAAAGCAGGAAATGCTGAGTTAAAGACACTAAATGTCAGGCATTACCCGATGATAAATGGCCTGAAACCAGCCTATAAAAAGTAGAAGACCAACAAGTTATCTTTTTTAGCCTTTTTTTGAGAGCCCTGGAAGTCAATTTTTTGATATTCGCCTCGACATTAGTACCAATAGTGATATTATATTTTTATGGAAAACTTAGCTCAGAAGTTAACTCAATTTAAGAGCAATCCAAAAGATGTTAAATTTAGTGAGCTATGTAAGGTATGTGGCGTTTATTTTGGCAAACCACGTCAATCAGGATCAAGTCGCAGAGTTAATAAAACTCCATGGCAAGGCAATCTTCGTGTAAATATCCAGAACTCGAAAGGTAAGGCCAAAGCATATCAAGCCAGACAAGTTTTAAAAGCTATAGAAAGAATGGAGATCGAAGATGCCAATAAAAAATGATCATTATACATAATCAAACTCAACATGGTACAGCCAAAAACAGAAAGTAAAGGAGGATAAACGAAAAAATAATTCTGGACGACCAGTGCCGGGCTATACAATCAATCCTGATGGAGGTATTATTCCTGATGAACTTATTGTATCAGCATTGAAATACTACAGAAGTCAAAAAGAATTTTCTAATGGTGGTGGTTATCAAAAGCTAACCTGGTATCTCAGAAGAGATTTTAATTACATAGTGAATTCTAAAAAGATATCGGCTTTGCCAGGAAAACAATTTGCTTTTACCTTAAAAAACCTAAGAGTAATGAGCGAAGCGAATTATAATAAATTAAATGGAAAAATTACGAGCAAAAACTCTCCATAAAAAAGGGGTTGACCCGATTAAACAGGAGGAACTATGCAAAATCTGACGTTGCGACAGTGGGCACTATTATTTTCATCGATTATTTTCATTTTATCAGGTTGCGTAACCACTGATCCCACAGGTAATATTGAGGTTTTTGGCACGGTAGCATCAGGAGTCACAGAAAAAGTCGACAATGTTATCAAAGAATACAATCAAGCGTTGGTTTTAAATGAGTTGACAAAAATAGCCCAGCGAACTTCACCTCTTTCCATGGCAAAGCTTGATCCTGTCAAGAAGGTTATCATAAAAGATGCTGACAAGAAAAATTATGCCCTGTACAAAGCAAATAAATCTTTAGGCTCATATGCCGGAGCATTAACTGCTCTGTCAAGAGCAGGAAGTCGTGAAGAAATAGACCTGGCTGCAACACAACTTTATGGATCGCTTCATAATATGAATGAACAGTACAAAACCCTGAAAGAAACTGATGATGATTTAATTACTGATAAAATGAGTTCTTTGCTTGGAAGAATTACAGGTGAAATTGCTGGATTTTATATTGAACAAAAACGGAATAAAAAAATCAAAGAAATCGTAATTGCTGCAGACCCACCTATTCAGAAGATATGTGAAGTCGTTGAAACCGAACTGCTGAAAGGTGTAATGGAGGGACGGCTTTATACAATGAAATATACAGAATTATCTGGGTATATAAAAGATTTTAATAAAACCGTTAAAACAGCCACGTTTGCTAAGAAGAAAACAGCTTTAGATGAAATTTATAAAAAATACATAGAGATGCAATCATCCAGTGCATCCATACAAACATCAGTCAAAGCAATAAAAGCCATTAAAAAAGCGCATGGTTTAATCAAAAAAGGGCTTGAGGATAATAAGTTTTCCAGTAAAAAAATAATAGATGCAATAGGTAAATTAAAAGATATTCATGATCATTATGATGACCTTGAGGTTTTAATGTTTACATGTAAAGGCGAAATTATAGCAGACCCTGACAAAGGGATAATTTGTAAAGATAAAAACCCGAATCAATAATTGAAAAAAAGGAGATAAAGAATGGCTGAATTATCAGAATTAAATACAGCGATAAAAACATTAAATGATCTTTGGGTTGCGTGCACGGATAATGAGAAAGCAGAAGAGATTGCAGAAAAGCGTGATAAACTTGACAGCCAGGCAAACGAACTTGCAGACAAAATTATTAGAAAGGGATCTCCCGGGCTAAATGAAGCTGTTATTAAATTAAATGAATTGAGAGCTGCTGCAATTGAAGCAGGTGAAGATATCACCGATGATGTTGAAAGAATAAAAAGAATATCTGACGTTATTGATAAGGCGGCTATCGCTATTAACAAGGTGGCTTCATTACTTACCAGTCTTTAGAATTTAATAATTTTGAGAACTACCCATGATAAGTTAGCTTATCCAAGAGACATCCTGATATGAATATAATATTTATTGCTGATATATTTGGTAGAACTCCAGAACTTGAAGATTTGACATGTTCAGCAGGTGGGCAGTTTGAAATTATTGACCCCTACGGTGGAGAATTGGCTGGTTTTGTAAATGAAGCAGAGGCATATACTTATTTCATGAATACTGTGGGTTTAAACAAGTATTGTAATATTATTATGGCAAAGTTAAAATCAGTCAGAATTCCAACTGTATTAGTAGGTTTCAGTGTCGGAGCATCAGCTTTATGGCAAATTTCAGATAACCTGAAAATGGAATTCATTAAAAAAGTTATTTGTTTTTATGGTTCACAAATTCGATATCATCAAGACATCTCCATAACTATTCCTGTAGAACTTGTATTACCGAAATTTGAACCAAACTTTGATATCGAACAGTTTGCACTGAATATGTCAGGAAAAACAAATGTTAATGTAAATAAAACAAATTTTTTACATGGTTTCATGAATGCACTTTCTAAAAATTTTAACCATGCTGGTTACAAAAACTATATTGAGTGGGTGCGTGAGAACAGCAGTTAATTCATTCATCAGAATGTCAATGACAAGAAGTCTTTACATGTTTTTACACAGCACAACCCAAAAAGAAAAGGAGATAAAGTGTAGTGAAAATCAATACATCTGCAGGAATTTGGACAGACAGCAAGTATCCCATGATGGCGCGGCTGCTGATATAATAAGGTTATTAATACATGCCGACCAGGCATGTTTTTTATTTTTTAAAATTTCAGAGTTGTGCTGGTTGCCGGGATGGAATAAGATACAGATTAAAATATTAATAACAGGAATATGGAGATGCAATGAAATTCAAAATTTTTATGGCCGTTCTTATTTGTATGCTTTTCAGTTTAACCGGTTATGCTGAAGAAAAGCACTTAACAATTCTTCATACCAATGACCTTCATTCACACTTTTTAGGGTTCTCACCAAATGGCGATTATAGCCCTGACAGTATCAATGATGATAAAACCATAGGCGGCTGGGCAAGAATTGCAACAGTTATCAAGTCAGAGAAGGGAAAAAGGTCAAATCCCTTTCTGGTTCTTGATGCTGGTGATTTTTTAATGGGTTCACTCTTTCATATGGTTTCAAGAGAACATGCACTTGAGTTAGAGCTGATGAAGAAGATGGGGTATGATTTTACAACTTTGGGCAATCATGAGTTTGATCTTAAACCGACAGGATTGTCGAAAATTCTTGAATCTGCATCAAAAAAGGGAGCCATGCCGAAAATAGTATCTTCAAATATTGTTTTTGATCAGAAAAGCAAAAAGGATGATGCGTTGGAAAAGATTTTTGAAAAAGGCGTGGTAAAGCCATATGATGTTGTTATAAAACAAGGCATTAAGATTGGGTTGTTTGGGCTTATGGGTATTGATGCTGCCAGTGTAGCGCCTTTTGCTTCTCCTGTTTCTTTTGCAGATCCAATTGAAACAGCAAAAAAAATGGTTTCACAATTAAGAGATAAGGAAAATGTCGATCTGGTGATATGCCTTTCACATGGCGGCATGGAAGGTGACCCTGAGGAATATGAAGATGTGCTGCTTGCAAAGAATGTCAGCGGTATCGATATCATTATCAGTGGGCATTCGCACACTATACTCCCGGAACCTGTTATTGAGAATGATACAATTATTGTGCAGTCATGGGCATATGGGAAACAAGTAGGAGTCCTGGATGTAAAGGTGAATTCCGGAAAAGTATCAGTTGAAAAATATGAAACCGTAAAAATCAATGATTCCATTAAAGGAGATCCTGAAGTTACAAAGATGATTGAATCAGCTAAACAGTTGATAAACAGGGAAGTACTTGCAGCATATGATCTGGAATTTGATCAGATCCTTGCAGAAACCGACTTTGATCTGCGATATAAAACAGATGAATCCAATCTGGGGAATTTGTTAACAGACTCCATTAAGTGGGCTGTCAACAGAGTTGAATATGACCCGGCAGATCCGGCTACCCGTGTAAATGTAACGATCCAGTCAAATGGAGTGATACGTGATAATATTATCAAAGGCAGTACCGGATTTGTCAGTGTGAGCGATCTTTTCAGGGTTGTGCCTCTGGGAGTTGGATGGGATGATACTCTGAGTTATCCCCTGGTTTCTCTGTATATCACTGCTGCTGAACTGAAAAAAACCTGTGAAGTGTTAACAACTGTATATCCACTCAAGAACAGTGATTATTTTCTGCAGATGTCAGGTATAAAGCTAACCTATAATAAAAACCGGATGTTCTTTGACCGGGTCACAAGTATTTCTCTGGAGGATGAAAACGGGCATTATCAAAAACTTGATTACTCGGATGCCAATACAAAACTGTATAAGGTGGTCACCAATATTTATAATGCAACTTTTTTAAAAATCATTGGTGGTTTTACCAATAATATTCTGACAATTGTTCCTAAAGATAGAAACGGGAACCCCATTGAAGACCTGGCAGCTGTCCGGGTTGATGGAGATAAGACAAAAGACGGCATACAGGAAGTAAAAGACTGGACTGCGCTGGTGGCATATATTCAGACATTTAAGGATAATGATGGAGATGGTATCCCTGAAATTCCTGAGAGATACAGAGAAGTTCAGGGCCGTCAGGTATGGGAGAAAAGTTTTAATCCGGTCAAGCTTTTAAAAGGCGGGAATTATATTACCTGGGCTGCTTTTGGGCTGATTGTATTGGCTTTTGTGTTTGGCATTCTGATTATTTATATTCCGGTCAGAATTATTAAAAAAAGAAAATAAACAGGATGATCAGACAGATATGGACCCATACTGCAGAGATCTGAAAAACAAAAGGGTGAATATGTATGATTGATAAAACCGTTTCCCTGGTTCTTGGCAGTGGCGGAGCCAGGGGGCTTGCACATATTGGGGTAATACACTGGCTTGAGGATAACGGGTTTAAAATAAAGTCAATTTCGGGCTGCTCAATGGGTGCACTTGTTGGTGGAATATATGCAGCTGGAAAGCTGGATGATTATGAGCAGTGGGTGAGTGTGTTACAGAAAAAAGATATTTTCACATTGCTTGATCTCTCCTGGGGTAAAAGCGGCCTTGTAAAGGGAGATAAAATAATCAATACACTGGTTCAGCTGGTTGGAGATATCAGAATTGAGGACCTTCCTGTTTCCTTTACAGCAGTTACAGTTGACATAAGTTGTGAAAAAGAAGTCTGGATCGAGACCGGGAAATTATTTGATGCAATTCGTGCCTCAATTTCCTTGCCGCTATTTTTTACACCATTTGAACATAATGGAGCCATGTACATTGATGGTGGTGTATTAAATCCGGTTCCCATTGCACCAACATTTGGCGATGTCACAGATATGACCATTGCAGTGACTCTGGATGGAGAGGCAAGAGCCGTGAAGAAGGTTACACCTCACAAATCTATTCCTGAAGAAACAGGATTTCAGCTGCAGGAGAAAATAAGCAGTTTTATCACCCGCTTCAGCCAGAAGAAAAAAGCAAAAGCACCCAGTAGAGATTGGGGGGCTTATGATATTGTCAGTCATGCTTTTGAAGCTATGCAGAGTACTATCGCCAGGCAGAAACTGGCTGCATATCCGCCTGATTACATTATTGAAATTGCAAGAAATGCATGTGGAACACTTGAATTTGATCGCGCACCTGAAATGATTGAACTGGGGTATGAGCGGGCCGGAAAAGCACTTGCAAAACTGCTTGATTAAAAAAATATAAACAGACCATACCTCCTGGCATCAATGGTTTTGCGTGATGTAATAATTCTTAATTACTAAACACCCTTAAGAACAATATCTATAAAATACCAAGTGCCAATCCGCTGCCGATCATAATCAATAATCCACCGATAATAACCTGCAGCAGACGAAGAGTAATCTTTTTAAGCAGCTGTCTGCCGATAAAAGCTCCGGTGAATGCAGCAAGAGTAGCTGCTAATACCAGACTCCAGATTTTGGAATCAATAAGCGCAAATCTGGCAGAATAAAAGGTAAAACCGTAGACCAGCAGACGGGCAATATCCACTATCACTGCAGTTACAACGCCTGTTGCAACAAAAGCCTCTTTTTCAAGCCCTGCTTTTATCAAAAATGCTGAACGAAGTGCACCCTGATTCCCTGACAGGCCGCCGAAAAATCCGGATGCAGCACCTCCGAGGGAAAGATACTTCTGATCAAAGGCTATTGTGCTCAATTTGGGAACCAGGTCAAAAAGTGCAAATAAAACAATGATTATACCGATTGTCAGTTTGACTGCTGTGATTTCATAGGAAGAATTCCCAATTGTATATTCAGCAATAATGGGCAGTTTCTCAAATAATAATAGCAAGGCTGCGCCAATCATTGCCGTTATTGTTGCAGGAAGAGCAAAACGCCACACTACGGGCCAGTTCGCTTTTCTGCCAATCAAAACAACCTTGAAAATATTGTTGGCAAGATGAACCACAGCAGTAGCAGCCACTGCTATTGGTACAGGAAAAAAGAGAGCAAATGCTGGCATAAGCATTGTTCCCAGCCCAAAGCCGGAGAAAAAAGTGAGAGCCGAAACAAAAAGCGCTACTGCACAAATTACTATATAATCCATTTTAAATATCCTTTCATTCCATTTAAGAGTTCACTCCTGGATACTGCTTATTTCATCCAGCAGCTCTCTTGCTTTTGAGTAAGCTTCAAGCAAAGCATCCCGGCCCAGTTGTGTGGCTGTGTAATATTTACGCACTTTGCCTTTTACAACCTGTTTTTCCGATTTCAGATATCCCTGCTTTTCCAGTTTGTGAAAAATCGGATAGAGTGTCCCGGGGCTGAGTTGATAACCATGTGTTTCCAGTTCACGGATAAAATCAAGCCCGTAAACAGGCTCTTTTGCCGCATGATAAAGAATATGTAATTTAATAAATCCAAGGAAAAAGTCTCTGATCATATTATCCTCTTTCGTTATTGTATTCCGTTATCGTTATTCGATTATAACCACTCTGGATATTCAAGTCAATAAATAATAATAAAAAAAAATCTGTATGATGGTTTATATATTTTGGATATAGGAAATAACTTTTATTGTTTTTATGAGTTTTAAATTGTTTAATTAAAAATAAGGGTTAAAAGGCGTTGGAGATGTTACCAACAGGATAA
>Ga0256846_1000705_pt1 | contig 12442 bp, 6 predicted proteins | sample TevniametaG_FD_189098 | JGI IMG/M metagenome (GOLD analysis project Ga0256846, IMG submission 189098) | Tube worm associated microbial communities from hydrothermal vent at the East Pacific Rise, Pacific Ocean - Tevnia | ecosystem: Host-associated > Annelida > Integument > Unclassified ...
TGAAAATGAAGGGTGCAAATTTCGGCACAAGAATTAGCGGTGAAAATGCAAATGACGAAATTTTAAATTTTTACTATTCGCACTGCCCCCAAGGGATATTGGACGTTAAATCATATAAGAAAATTATTTATCATAATATTTATGACAACATTGATTTGGTTGTTTATGCCACCGGAAATAAGTTCGGCTTTAAATACGATTTCATTGTTCATCGTAATGCCAATCCTGCAATAATAAAACTGGAATACGAGAACGGCAAAGTAGAAAAAGCGAAAGATGGTACAGTAGAAATACTCTGTCATAATTTTAAAATAATGGAAGCCCAGCCGTTCAGCTATCAAAATATTAATAATTCAAAGAAAGAGATTAGTTCTAAGTTTAATATTGCTCACACAGCTTTATCATTTAATATATCCGATTATGATAGAACGCAAGATTTAGTAATTGACCCCGTAATAAATTGGGCTACATATTATGGTGGTAGCGATGGCGACCATTCGCATGCAATTGCAATTGACTATCAGGCTAATGTTGTAATTTCAGGATGGACGTTAAGCAAGAATTTTCCTGTTACCAATGGCAGTCGCTATACAGGAGCGCTTGATTTATTTGTTGCAAAATTCGACTACACAGGCAAACGCCTTTGGGCTACGTATTACGGTGGCAGGGAGGAGGACTATGGATACAACGTTGCAATTGATTCTGCGGCACATATTTATGTAACCGGCTGGACATGGGATAAAAATTTTCCTGTAACATCGGGTTGTTTTCAATCAAAATTTCTTGGCGGGAAAAATGAGGGTGTTCTAATAAAATTTGATAGAAACGGAAAACGTTTATGGGCAACTTATGTCGGTGGTAGTTCTGAGGAACATTTATACGGACTAGCTATTGATAAGAAATTCAATGTAATTACAGCCGGTTGGTCTCGTAGTAGAGATTTCCCAAACAAGAAATCAGCAATAAATACTAAGCGACAATTTGACGATATTGCCTTGGTTAGTTTCAATTCATCAGGTGAATATCAATGGTCAACATTTTTGGGCGGCGATTCAGTCGAAATGGCAAAATCACTTTCATTCGATATTTCCGGTAATATTATTCTAACAGGTTCAACTCATAGTAATAATTTAACTCTAACACACGATGCACAGCAAAGAAGACTTCAAGGTGCTTGGGACGCAGTCGTTGCCAAATTCAGTATTACCGGTAATCTAATGTATTCATCATATTTGGGCGGTACACTTAGCGACTATGGAACTGCAATAGCCACTGATAGCAGAAACAATATCTTTGTTTGCGGATATACAAGTAGTAAAGATTTCCCGACTACCGACAAAGCATTTCAGAAAAAGAATAACGGCAGGAGCAATTGTTTTATTACAAAATTTTCACAGATAAATAGTATTAAAGGTTCTTCTTACCTCGGCGGAAAAAGTGAAGACTACGCTTATGCTTTGACCATTGACCGTAGTGATAATGTAATATTTACAGGTCAAACAAGCAGTCCGAACTTTCCTATTACTCCGAACGCAGTACAGCATTATCTGAAAGGAAGTAGTGATGTTTTCGGAGCAAAATTGACAAATAATCTGACAGGTGCCTTTTGGGTTACTTTTTATGGCGGCGATGATGATGATTTAGGAAAAGGAGTAGCTACAGACCGTTATCAAAATATTTATATTACAGGCTATACAAAAAGTACCGACTTTCCTGTTACGGAAGATGTCCATCAGAAAGACCTTGCCGGGCAGTATGACGCATTTATTTTTAAGCATTGTGCCACAAGCCCATATAGCGAAATTAACATTAACGGAAAAACAACCTTCTGTTCGGGAAACTCTGTGGAACTTGATGCAGGTTCCGGATTCTTATTCTATGAATGGTCAAATGGAGAAAGAAGTCAAAAAATTACTGTTACAAAAAGCGGTTCCTATTCCGTGCATATTACCGATTCAATGTATTGTGATTTCACAAGCGAACCGATATTAATTAATGTCCTACCACTACCAAAACCCAAAATACAAGGCAATCCGAAGATTTGCGAAGGAGACTCGGCAGTACTTACTATACCTGATGGCACAAAGACTTGGGAATGGTCTAATGGCTCGAAAGCAAGAACAATAGTTTTACAAAAAGACCAAAGAATCATACTTGCTGTTACAAATGACAACAATTGTACGGGGTATGACACTGTTTATGTAAAACATTATCCGCGACCCAAACCCTTAATTCACGGACCTTCTTCCGTTTGTATCAACTCTATGAATATGGAATATTTTGTTTATGGTACAGCCGGCAATTCTTACCGATGGAAAATTATTGGTGGTACAATTAATACCGGAGTGGATTATTTTAATATTCGAGTTGATTGGACGGCGCCAGGTAAGGGAATGTTAATTATTGCCGAGACAAACAATGCTAGTGATTGCATAGGCATTGATACTCTTATTGTTAATGTTACAGACCATTTAATACCGGAAATCACAAGTGATAAGAATAGGTTTATTATGTGCGAAGGTGATAGTATGACACTAAATGCCGGTAGCGGTTATTCAAAATATTTATGGAATACCGGCTCCGATAAGGAATATATTGGCGTTAAAAAAGCAGGGAAATATTTTGTCAGGGTCCTTGCCGGTTCTGATTGCGAAGGATATGATACTGTTGTAGTCAAAACAAGACCGGCTCCTACCCCATTTATCACAGGTGATACAGCACTTTGCGAGGGTAGTTATGATGTTACATACTCTTCAATTTTTAATCCCGAACATAAGTATTATTGGAAGATTACAAACGGTGAAATTACTAAGAATGATAGTAGTAATACAATAACTGTAAATTGGTTAAAATCCGGTAAAGGAAAAATAACTCTTATCCAATATGATACATTGACCGAATGCTCGGGCAGTGCGGAGATTGAAGTTACTGTACATTCGAAACCAAACGCAAATATTAACGCATTAGGTGATGTGGAGTTTTGCGATGGCGACAGTGTGGTTCTTGATGCAGGGAGCGGTTTTAAAACTTACAAATGGAATACCGGTGATACAAGCCGACTAATTACAGTCAAACAAGCGGGGGTATTCTCGGTATATGTAGCAAATGAATATGATTGTACAAATAGCGATTCAATCAAGATAACCGTATTTCCTAAACCGTCGAAACCGATAATTACAAATGTTGAGGATACATTGTTCTCCACGCTCGGCGATATATATATATGGTATAGAAATGATACTCTGCTTAAAACTATTCATTCGCCTTGGTTCGTGTCGCATACAGATGGCAAATACAGAGTCATTCACAGAAACTTGAACGGTTGCGAAAGCAAATCGGATATTTTCACATATAAGTATGTGCCGATAGTTGGACTTTCATATATTTCGATGCCCGATACTATTTTCGTTAGAACCGGTGATGCTGTGGTAATCCCTATTTCCATTAAGAAATCCAAATTACTTGACAAAATAATGGCAACAAATTTTGTTGCAAGTTTGAGCTTTGATGGTGCGGTGCTTGTTCCCGATGACATTAAAATTCCATTTACACAAGAGAAGAATATAAAAACAATAACTATCAAGGGCAAAAGAAACGACACTGTGGGCGTTATTTACACCCTGTATCTCCATGCCGCACTTGGCGATTCGATATGCACGGATATTGTTTTGGATTCCCTCTCTTGGGACAGCTACCGAGATGTAGAGGTTATTAAATCAATATGTACGGTGTGCATTGAAAATATTTGCAAGGCAGATGGTAATAGATTTTACATAGATTCGGGAATACTGAGATTGGAACAAAATCGTCCAAATCCTGCACAGGAACACACGACAATTGAATTTGAAACAATTGAAACCGGCTACCATCGGCTTAAACTGATTGATGTTTACGGAAAAGATGTAATGACAATATTCAAAGGGGACATCAAGCCCGGCATCAGAAGTATAAAAATAAATACCGCTAATATTGCCTCGGGTGTTTATTACTATATTTTACAAACACCGACACGTATAATTAGAGCAAAAATGCAGATTATTAAATAATATTTTCGACTGTTAATAACTTTTTCTTCTGTTACGGTAAAATTTTATTATTTTACTCGTAATGTATTGGTAAGAATTATTAAACCGAATGAAATAACTGATATGCGTAATTTAGTTATCTTTTTCATATTGCTTTATGCAATTTCATCATCTGCCATTAGTCAAAAAATCGGCAATATTTGGTACTTTGGCGAGTATTGCGGTATTTCATTCAATACTTCTGACGGCAAACCCATTGCCATTGGCGGTAATATATTAAAGATGATGGAAGGCTGCGCCACAGTTTCGGACAAAGTAGGAAATATAGATTTCTACACGGACGGCAGTAACGTTATCACAAAGAACAATGATTGGATGAAAATCAACAATTCTTACAAAAAATATAATTTGAACGGTTGTTCCTCTTCTTCCCAAGGCGTAATAATAGTGCCTTTTACTAATGATTCATTAAAGTATTATATTTTTACTACCGATTGTTTCGAAAATAAATATAGTCCATTAGGCATCAACTATTCTGTCGTTGATATGCGAGTAAACAACGGATTTGGGAATATTCAACCTTTCAATATTAACATTGCACCCTCTTCCCTTGAGAAAATTACCGCAACTAAACATAAAAACGGCAAAGATTACTGGGTGGTTTCTCACGCGTATAATTCCGATTTGTTTTATGCCTTCCTCGTTGATGGTACAGGTGTTCACAAACCGATTAATAGTCGTATTGCCCCTGTAATAGGTGATTATAATAATACCGGTGACCAAGGATATTTGAAAATTTCTTCTGATGGAAAAAAGATTGCTGCCGCTTACACCCAGTTGAGAAATGTATATATTTATGATTTTAATAATGAAACAGGCGAAGTCTCAAACGGCGCGTCGCTTTTTGATGCCAATAAGGGATATGAATTCTACGGTGTAGAGTTTTCGCCTGATGCCTCAAAACTATATGTATCATTCTTCGCATTAGATGCAAATACTATTCAAGGATTGGAAAAAGGAATATTCCAATTGGATATGAAGGCGGGTAATGTAAACGCTATTCGTAATTCGGCAGTAGTTGTTTTGAATGAAAAAGGTTTTCCTCCGGGAGCAATGCAGTTGGGACCTGACGGCAGAATATATGTTGCAAAAGATATTTCTCCCACTTTACACATTATTAATCGACCGAATAAAAAGTACCCGCAATGCGATTTTCAACCCGATGGACTTTTTCTTGATATTGATAATAGCGGTAGAAAGTGCCACCTGGGACTACCTAATGCAATGACCTCAATATTCTATATCAAAGTAGTTGCCTCCGCAACGATACCCGCTTGCGAAGGTGATACGGTTATTTTGACAGCCGATATTGATGCTTCCGCTAGGGGATATTCAATTCAATGGACAGGACCTAACGGTTTCCATTCAAATCAAAGAACCGTATCAATATTAAATATTAAGAAAAATGCAAGCGGTTGGTATTATGTTCAGGTAAACTTGAATGATAAAATTGCACGCGATAGTGTCTATGTAGAAGTTTCCGATTCACCGTTTACTGAAATTATTGCAACACCCAACAAGACTTTCTGCGAAGGTGATAGCGTAATTCTATCAGCTCACCCCTATAATCCGCAATTGAATTATACTTGGTCCACAACGGACAAAGGTGAGCATATTACAGTCAAGAAATCCGGCAGATATTTTCTATGGGTAAAAAATGCCGGAGATTGTGAATATCGCGACTCCATAGATATTACGGTCATACCCAAACCCGATGTTAATATTGTGCCGAACGGAAGTCTTGACTTTTGTGAAGGGGACAGCGTAATTCTTGAAATCACACCTTATCTACCCGATGTGGAATATAAATGGAATACAGGTGAAAGTACAAAATTTTTAACTGTGAAAAAAGCAGGTGAATACAAAGTATATGCAAGAAATTCTACCGAATGTATGGACAGTGCTTCCGTTAATATTTCTGTATTACCATTACCTGCGGCAAACATAACCGAAGGTAATGATATATCTATTTGTTCGGGCGACACGCTTCGGCTAAATGCCAAACCGGACGGTCATAAGTATTATTGGTCAACCGGCGACACAACGCAAACTATTTCCGTAAGCAGACCGGGTATATACACGCTTATTGTAAAGAATGCTAATTTATGTAGCGACACTGCTTATTGCCGCGTTAGATTGTATCCTAATATTCCCGCAAAAATTATAGGCAATACATCAATTTGCAAGGGCGACAGTAGTTTATTATCACTCACGGAACAATTTGCAAAATACAGCTGGTCAACTGGTGATACAAGTAAAACAATCTATGCCAAAGAACGCGGTTGGTACTTGGTTTCAACGGTTGATTTCAACGGTTGCCATAGTAAAGATTCCATTTATATTGATGTCTATGAAGTAAGCATCAATAGTAGCGATTTGGATTCTATTGATTTCGGAAGGGTGTTTATTGATTCTACAAAAACGCTGACGGTTTATATACGAAATGAAGATGCCCAAGATGTTACAATAGGCAATATCTCATTTGGGAATACATTAATATTCCACCACAATAACACATTGCCGGCTGTTGTCAAATCGGGACAGTCGTATCCTATCAGTATCACTTTCACTCCTTACGACATACTGAATTTTGATGATAGTATCGAAGTCGAAATAACATCACCTTGTTCATTAATCATTGGCGGTAAATGCAAAGGCTCGGGTATTGTTAAAATGATTGCTCTTCTACCGGACACAACAGGAGAAATAGGAGCAAAAGATTTCTGCATTCCTGTATATTCCTATTTTGTTACAAGGCGAAATATTAGCGATGCGTCTTCATGGCTTATGAAAATCTCTCATAATGTAACTTTGTTTTTACCGAATAAATATACTCCATCGGTTTTTTCTATAAGCCGGAGAACTGTTACGCTCGAAGGTTCGTCCGAAACAACAAATCAAACTAAGCAAATGGCAGAATACTGCGGAACTGTATTGCTCGGGGACGTTGATGAAACTCCACTACTTTTTACCGAATTTCAATATAATAACAGTAACGTTATTGTCGAAACAATAAACGGTAGTCTCAAACTGAAAGGATTATGCGTAAGAGATTTGTCGCGATTGCAACTGCTGGAAACATCATATTTGCAGACAAGTCCAACGCCCGCAAATGATGAAATCAACATCGAATATAATTTGGCGGAAGACGGTGATTTTACGCTAAAACTGGTTAATATGCTCGGGCAAGAAATAGATGTTATTGCAGAAAATAAAAATGCAAAAAAAGGAAGCCGCTTCATTAGATATAACACAGGCAATTTGTCTTCGGGTACTTATTTTATGATTATGCAAATAAACGGAACAATCATACGAAAACAAATACTTATAAATAATTAAACATAATTATTGTTTGTAAAAATAATATTCGATGACAAGCTTCTTTGAATTTCCCTCTAATTCATAGACTTTGTAAGAGAATTTATTCTCTCTTTCCTTATTAAATTCAATGCGAAACTTTAAATCTTTATCTAAGAATAATGAATAATCCTTACCTTCGAAAATTATTGATTGCTTGTTTTGCACACCGCTAGATTCTAATGGGAAATTAGAATAATCGTCAATATTGTAAAAAGAAAATTTGTTAAATCTTGTATCAAAACCAATGAATATTCTGCTATGCGATTTGCCCGCAAACTGTTCCAAAGCCATATCAATTTCAATATAATGACCATTCAAAATACTCTTTACCATAGCCTTGCCGATTATTGCTTCCGGTGCTTGACCTGTGGAATTGATTCCTTTTATTTTCCAATTGCCGACAAAAGCAGTAAGAAATTTATGCTCTTTTGTAAGCTCTGTTGTACGCTTAACTTTTTCCAATTCATCATTCTGATTCAGATTATCTAAATCCTGTGCCGATAGAGATATTACAGAGATACTGATGAGTAATAATAATATTATTATTCTGCTTTTCATATTTATTTCCTTAAAAATTCCAACTCATTTATAAATCATTATTTATAAAGACAATATTAAGACAGCATTGAAACTAATTTTATTTTATTAAATTTTAATATTCATTCTATTTCAAACTCATCACAGCGTTCATCTCCCGAAAATTGAAAGAATATAAAACGATATAGGCATTTAATTATATGCTGTATTGATTAGTGAAATTAATAATTTAATATGACAAGTATTTTATCAAAAATAAATTATTTTTATTGCTTTGTCTCATTTTTATTATTAAGTTTAGAACTTATGTGAATTGACAACGGCAATAAATGAAAAATCTATTAATTATAGCCTACTATTTTCCACCTTCAGGCGGTCCGGGAGTACAGCGTGTACTGAAACACGTAAAATATCTGCGTGATTTCGGTTGGCAGCCTTATGTACTTACAGTGTCTAATGGCGAATTTCCTGCGCGTGATGAATCCTTGCTTAAAGAAATACCAGATGATATTGTTGTTGAGCGAACACATATTTTTGAACCTTATGATATTTACCGTATGCTCACCGGCAAGAAGAAAGGTACGGCTATTGACGTTAATGTAATAAAGAAAGACGAGCAAAAAATCGGAGCAAAAGAAAAATTTGCAGAGCTTATACGTGCAACTTTTTTTATTCCCGATGCACGTATCGGCTGGCTTCCTACTGCTCGCAAGGCAGTGAAGCAGATGGTTGAAAAATATAAAATTGACGCAGTGTATAGTTCCTCACCACCCTATACTTGCTCTTTGATTGCTCGCTATGCAAAACGCAAATTCGGACTTCCCTGGGTTGCAGGATTTCGCGACCCATGGACGGGATTTATTTCCACACCCAAACGATGGTCGCTTCCTGCCGCTATTGATAGTGCAATGGAGAAATCAGTATTTACAGAAGCAGACTTTATAGAATGCGCTTGGCAGGGAATAATTAAAGATGCTCTTAGTAAAGAGCCAGATTTAGTTCAATCAAAATTCAAGCACGTACCAAACGGATTCGATTCTGCCGATTATCCCGAAGTGAATAAAATACATAATGCACTATTTACACTTACATACACAGGTTCAATGTACGGCAGACGCAATCCTGCCGCACTTTTTGCCGCAATAGAACAATTGCTCAGCGAAAATAAAATAAATCCTTCGGAAATCAAATTGCAGTTTATCGGTAGGTTCGGCACGGAAGTACAGGAAATGTTCGATACCGTTTCTTTTCCTAATGCTCTTGAGATTATCCACTATATTCCGCATAAGAAAAGTATTGAATATCTAATGCTTGCGGACCTGCTACTGCTCGTTGTCGATGAATCGAAAGAGAGTGAGGAAATTGTACCGGGTAAAGTATATGAATACATAGGAACGGGTAACCCAGTCCTCGCAATTGCTCCGCAACCAAGTGCCATTGCAGACTTAATGCAGGAAACCAAAGCAGGAGTTATTGCTCATCAATCCGAGATTGATAAAATTGCAAATGCTTTTCTGAAGTTTTATACTGACTGGAAGGAAGGCAAATCTTCTTTTGAGCCTGTCCGTTCCGCTATTCAATCTTATGAACGCCGTGAAGCCGCCGGCAAACTTGCGGAATTATTAAATAAATTAATGGAAGCGAAATGACAAGAATTTTTTCTTTCTTTATCTTATTACTCTTTATATTTACTGCCTGCACATCTTTTAATTCCGAAAAACAAGTTATTTCAGGTAAATTTTCATGGACAGAATGGAGACGGCAAGCCGGCTGGGAATCTTATAATGCCGATAATTACGAACCCGGTGTTTTTCTTACGGAACAATTGAACTCGTTAATAAATAATAAGAATAAAAGAATTTCTTTTATTCTTTTTTCTGCTTCTTGGTGCGGTGATTCCGAAAGCGAAGTTCCAAAAATATTCAAAATGTTTGATATAGCAAACATTCCGTTAAGTAAAATAGAACTTTATGGAGTAGATAGAGCAAAACGTGAGTTATCAGGTACTGCCGAAAAGTTCAACATACTCCGTGTACCTACTTTGATTGTACTGAAAAACGGAAACGAAATTGGTAGAATCGTAGAGCATCCTTTAAGCTCTTGGGAAGAAGATATTTTTAAAATACTAATACAGAGTTAAATTATGGTATCTCTTATCGGTGCGGGACCGGGCGACCCGGACTTACTTACAATAAAAGCATTGCGGCGTTTGGAAACGGCAGATATTGTCTTTTACGATAGACTTGCAAATACTGAATTGTTACAGTATTGCAAAGATAATGCTGAAATTATCTTTGTCGGTAAGGCGGCGGCACATCACTATGTAAAGCAGAATGATATAATTAATATGTTAATAAATTCCGCCAAAAGTGGGAAAAATGTTGTTAGACTTAAAGGTGGAGACCCACTTATTTTCGGACGCGGCTCCGAGGAAGCAATCGCTCTGCGGCATGCTGATATTGAGTTCGAATTTGTTCCCGGAATTAGTGCGGGTATTGCCGCTACTGCTTATGCCGGTATTCCGCTTACGCATAGAAATCTTGTTACAAAGTGTATATTTATAACTGCACACGAAGACCCGAAGAAGATAGAAACTCAGAATGATTGGTATGAAATTGCGCAGCTGAAAAATTCCACTATTGTTATATATATGGGTGTAGGCAATGCTCCGCAAATTTCATCAATTTTAATACGCGAAGGTATGGACAAATATATACCCGTTGCTATTATTGAGAACGGTACACATACATATCAGCGTACATTCGTTACAGATTTGGAGAATATTGAAAAGACAATTAATGAAAACAAAGTACAGCCACCGGCATTATTTGTTATTAGTCCAACAGTTGATTTGAAATCCGAACTTGATTGGTTTGAAACAAAACCTCTTTTTGGTGTCCGTATAGCGGCAACACGTGCGGCGGCACAAATAAATTCACTCTGTACGGAGCTTAGAGAACTTGGCGCCGACATTATTCCTTTTAGTGTAATCGAAACGCACTTATCCAAACCAAAACAAAGTATGCGTAAAATTCTATCTGCCAAGAAATACGATTGGTTGCTATTCACAAGTGAGAACGGCGTTAGATATTTCTTCGAGTTACTTGCGCGTGAAAATCTTGATGCACGTGCTATTGCAAATATGAAAATTGCCGCAATTGGAAAAGGTACCGCACACAGACTAAAAGAATACAAAATTAATGCGGATTTTGTTCCTTCCGAATATACTTCCGAAGCAATGTTAAGAGAATTTCCAAAAGATAAAGATATTGCTTCTTTGAATTTCTTACGTGTAAAAGGCAATTTCCTAAATGACTATCTTGTAGATGGCTTGGAAAAATTAAATGCAAATGTTGATACAGTAGAAGTCTATAAAATAAACAAATCAAAACCTGATGAGCAAACAATTTCTCGAATTATCGAAGATGGAATTGATGCTATAACATTTACAAGCCAATCTACTGTAAATAATTTTCTTACTCTATTCGGAATGGAAGAGGCAAAGCATATATTCGAGCGTGCTATTCCTTTTGCAATAGGACCGGTAACGGCACAAGCATTAGAACAGCATGGCATCAAGAATTATAGAATAGCAAAGATACATACAGTTGCAGGTATTATTGAAGAAATCAGAGAGTATTTTACCGAAAAGAACAATTAAAATTTAATCATTAGGATTTCGTTGATATTATAAATCATCTTTTTACATTATATTGGGAGATTTTATGAAAGTTAGCGACATTCTGGCTAAAAAAGGACCCGAGGTCTTTACTATTGCCGAAGATAAAACTTTGGCTGAGGCACTGCGATTACTTGTTACAAATAAAATCGGTGTACTTATCGTTATTGACCATAAAGCAAAATTATCGGGTATCATCAGTGAGCGAGATATTCTAACAGCTTGCCACAAACAACCGATGGATTACAACAATCTAAACGTAGGCGATTTTATGACCCGAAATGTTATTATTGTCGAACCTGATGATAGTATTGATTACGTAGAAAGTATTATGACTCAAAATAGATTTCGGCACGTACCGGTCATAAAAGACAAGGTGCTTGTCGGACTTATTTCCATTGGTGATATTGTAAAAACACTACTGACCGAAACAAAAGAAGAAAATAAATATCTGAAAGATTATATCGCCGGCGGCGGTTAATTAATTGATATTTCAATAGGAACATAATCACAAACCGCATCTTTTAAGGTGCGGTTTTTTATTTGGCTGTTTCTCCCTCGCCCATTGTCCATTGGAAGAGTGCCGGGGTATGGTGCGGCTGTTTCCCTGTTTGGAAACTCACCACCCCGCCGCTACCTTCCTTATGGATTGGCTTCGCCGCTGCCTTTGGCGGTCTTCGCCTTTGGCTCAGAATGACGAACATTTTTTCTCTCCTTGATAAGGAGAGATGTCGCGAAGCGACAGAGAGGTTGGCTATTTTACTTACATCTTCACAAAATT
>Ga0256846_1000706_pt1 | contig 12437 bp, 6 predicted proteins | sample TevniametaG_FD_189098 | JGI IMG/M metagenome (GOLD analysis project Ga0256846, IMG submission 189098) | Tube worm associated microbial communities from hydrothermal vent at the East Pacific Rise, Pacific Ocean - Tevnia | ecosystem: Host-associated > Annelida > Integument > Unclassified ...
GCATCACAGGGTCTTCTGCTTAAAATACCTAATATGTATAAAATTGCAGGCGAACTGCTTCCATGCGTATTTCATGTAACTGCGCGTTCCATTTCAGCCCATGCACTTTCCATTTTTGGTGATCATCAGGACGTCATGGCTGCACGTCAGACAGGTTTTGCAATGCTGTCTTCCAATTCAGTTCAGGAGGCACAGGATCTTGCTCTTGTGGCTCATCTTTCAACCATTGAAGGCAGGGTTCCTTTTATTCATTTCTATGACGGGTTCAGAACTTCCCATGAAATCCAGAAAATAGAAATGATTGAATATGAGGATATGGCAGCTTTATTTAATTATGAAGCCTATTATGAGTTCAAAAAACGTGCTGTTAACCCTGAACACCCTGATACAAGGGGAACAGCCCAGAATCCTGATATATATTTCCAGGGTAAGGAAGCTGCAAACCCGTATTATCTTAAAATTCCCGCAATTGTACAAAAATATATGAAAAAGGTATCTGACCTTACAGGCAGGGAATATAATCTGTTTGACTATGTAGGACATCCTGAGGCAGATCGTGTCATTGTGGCAATGGGTTCAGGATGTGAAGCCATTGAAGAATCCATCAACTGCCTCAATAAATCAGGTGAAAGGCTTGGCCTTGTCAAGGTCCGCCTTTACAGGCCCTTTGATACACAAAGCTTTTTAAGAGCTGTTCCTTCAAGTGTTGAGACAATTACTGTTCTTGACAGAACAAAAGAGCCTGGTTCAATTGGTGAACCCCTTTATACTGATGTCTGTACAGCATTCATGGAATATGGCGAAGCACCCAGAATTGTGGGTGGAAGATATGGTCTGTCTTCAAAGGAATTTAATCCCAATATGATCAAGGCTGTTTATGACAACATGAAGTCAATAAAGCCTAAAAATCATTTCACAGTCGGAATAAAAGATGATGTAACCAATACTTCTCTTGAAGTTAAAACAGGTTTCAACCCAGCTCCGGAAGGCAATATTGCAGCTAAGTTCTGGGGCCTTGGCTCAGATGGAACTGTTGGTGCAAACCAGAGTGCAATAGCCATAATAGGAGATAATACAAATAAATATGCCCAGGGTTATTTTGCATATGATTCAAAGAAATCAGGCGGGCTTACAGTATCTCATTTAAGGTTCGGGGATGTGCCGATCCAGTCAACCTATCTCATTGATCATCCTGATTTTGTTGCATGCCATAAATCCAATTATGTTCAGATTTATGACGTGCTGAAAGGGATCAAGGAAGGCGGAACATTTCTTTTAAATTCTCCATGGTCTGTTAAGGAGATGGAAAAACATATTCCAGGTCATGTCAGAAAAACCATATATGACAAAAAACTTAAATTTTTTAATATAGATGCAGTTAAAATAGCAGGTGATGTAGGGCTTGGAGGCAGGATAAACATGATAATGCAGACCTGTTTTTTCAAGCTTGCCAATGTGCTTCCCGTTGACACGGCAATAACCCTTTTAAAAGAGGATATTAAGACCAAATTCTTTAAAAAGGGTGAAAAAATTATTTCCATGAATATTGAAGCTGTTGATAAAACTCTTGATAATCTTGTTGAAATCAAGGTTCCGGATTCATGGAAAGATGGTGAAAACCAGTCAATACAATATGAAAAAGCAACACCATTTGTTGATAATGTAATGCGCAAAATAAATGCCCAGGGCGGAGATGATCTGCCTGTAAGTGTTTTTGCTCCTGACGGGGTTTTTGAGCACGGTACGGCGCAGTATGAGAAAAGAGGAGTTGCCATTAATGTTCCGGAATGGATACCTGAAAATTGTATTCAGTGTTTCCAATGCTCTTTTGTATGTCCGCATGCAGCCATAATCCCGGTTATTACGACCGATGAGGAGCTTTCAGATGCTCCTGAATCATTCAGGGTGCTTGAAGGAAAAGGCAAGGGAATGGATAAATACAAGGTAAGAATCCAGGTGAACCCCCTTGACTGTCAGGGATGCGGAAACTGCGCAGATATCTGTCCTGCGAAAAAATGCGCCCTTGAAATGAAACCGCTTGCAACCCAGGTTGAAACTGAAGTTGAAAATCATAAATTTTCAACCTCAGTTTCATTCAAGGGCGGTGTGCTGAAAAGGGAAACTGTCAAGGGAAGCCAGCTTTATCAGCCGCTTCTTGAGTTCTCAGGCGCATGTGCAGGCTGTGGTGAAACTCCGTATGCAAAACTGCTTACCCAGCTTTTTGGTGAAAGAATGACAATAGCAAATGCAACAGGATGTTCATCAATCTGGGGAGGTTCTGCTCCTTCGACCCCATATTGCAGCAATGCAGACGGACATGGGCCTGCCTGGGCAAGCTCCCTGTTTGAAGATGCTGCTGAATTCGGATTCGGCATGATGCTGGCAAGTTCTACACGCAGAAAAATACTTGCATCAAAAATGGAAAAAGCCATTGAAACAGATATTTCTGCTGAATTGAAATCTGCAATGCAGGGCTGGCTCAAAGGAAGGGATAATGCAGAAGAATCAGCAAAATACGGATCATTGCTGAAAGAATTGTTAAGGGATGAAAAAGACGAACTACTTGAAGAAATTTATAAAGAAAAAGACATGTTTGTCAAAAAATCCCACTGGGTTTTCGGTGGTGACGGATGGGCATATGACATAGGTTTTGGCGGCCTTGACCATGTTCTTGCCTCTGGTGAGGATATCAATATAATGGTTCTTGATACAGAAGTTTATTCAAACACGGGCGGACAGGCTTCAAAGGCAACTCCCACAGGCGCCATTGCAAAATATGCTGCTTCAGGAAAGAAAATAGGGAAAAAAGACCTTGGCCGCATGATTATGAGCTATGGATATGTATATGTGGCTTCCATTGCCATGGGCGCCAATAAAAACCAGACCATAAAAGCCATGGTGGAAGCTGAAAATTATCCAGGGCCTTCTCTTATTATCTGTTATGCTCCATGTATAAACCAGGGAATAAGAAAGGGCATGGGCAAATCCCAGTACGAAGAAAAACTTGCTGTTGAATCAGGGTACTGGCCCCTTTACAGATATAATCCTGAGCTGATCAAGGAAGGCAAGAATCCTTTTATTTTAGATTCAAAGACACCTGATGGAAGCCTTCAGGAATTTCTTGGAGGAGAAACCAGGTTTGCAGCCCTTGAACAAAGTTTCCCTGAAGAATCAAAAAGGCTCAGGGCAAAAATTGAACAGGAAGTAAAAGATAAATATACAATGTACAAAATGATGGCTGAGGCTGGTAAGGAAGATAAATAATATTTTTATTTAATCAGACAGTGATCACCTTGAAAAAGGGACTGGAATTTCAGAATTTTTCCAGTCCCTTTTATTTTTCTAAAGGGGTTTGACAATGAAAAATTCAATAAGCAGGTGGTTTGATGATTCATTTTCAGAGTCTGCCGGAAAAAAGGCTGTTTCATTTTTCAGGGGCATGCAACTTGAAACGCAGCTTACATATAAAGACTTAAAAGAGGATTATACACGCCTTTCAGCATACTTTTCAGAATTGGGACTTAAAAAGGGCGACAGAATTGTTTTTTTGATTGAAAAATCAGTATTTTTCATTATTGCCTATCTTGCAGCCCTTAAATCAGGATGCATTGCAGTTCCGCTGAATCCGGGATTTAAGACAGATGAGCTTGAATACCTGATATCTGATTCAGACCCTGAACTGATTCTTGTTGATGAGGATAAAAAGCACAGGATTCAGGAAGCAGGGTATAAAAACACAATTATTGCAATAGAAAAAGACCAGCCATATGAAAAAATTGATTTTTTTTTATCATCTGACCTTAAGTTTAAAGGCACTGAAATCATGCAGCATGATCCGGCACTTATAATTTACACTTCAGGAACAACAGGAAACCCCAAGGGAGCTGTTCTGACCCATGCCAATCTTGTGAGTGATGCCATGAATATAATCAGGATATGGCAGATTTCAGAATATGATGTCCTCTGCCATGTTCTGCCGCTTTTTCATATACATGGCCTTTGCTTTGCCCTTAATACATGTCTGCTTGCTTCCTCATCCATTGTAATGCTGGACAGGTTTGACCCGGAAACTTTGACACCAAGGCTGCTGGAAAAAGATTCTTTGCATCAATGCACTATTTTCATGGCTGTTCCTGTAATGTACACAAAATTAATGGATTATATTGGAGACAGAAAACCTGATTTTTCCCATCTTCGCCTTCTGACTTCAGGTTCTGCCCCACTTCCTGAAAAGGAATTCAGAAGAATAACTCATGTTTTTGGAAAAGAGCCTGTTGAAAGGGAAGGTATGTCTGAAACAGGAATGAATTTTTCAAATCCTGTCAATGGCAGAAAAAAGCCTGGAAGCATAGGAATACCCCTGCCCCATGTACAGGTAAGGATAGTGAACCCTGAAACATGTGAGGGTGTCAAACAAGGTGAAACAGGAGAAATTTTTCTTAAAAGCCCTTCCATAACAGGAGAATATCTTAACAAGCCTGATCAGACAAGGGCTGCGTTTCATAAAGGATGGTTCAGAACAGGTGATCTTGGGAAAAAGGATTCAGACGGGTATTATTATCTTACGGACAGATTAAAACACATTATAATAACAGGAGGGGAAAATGTTTCTGCAAAACAGGTGGAAGATGTCATCTGTTCAATAGATGGTGTAAAAGAAGCCTGTGTTGTAGGAATACCGGACAGGATATGGGGAGAAGCCGTGGCAGCGCTGGTGCAGAAAGATCCTGGGTCTGACCTTACAGATTCAGCAATAAAAGAAATCTGCACACAGAAGCTTCATGACTGGAAATGTCCAAAACAGATCTGCTTTACAGATCAGATTCCCAGAAATACCATGGGAAAAGTGTTAAAGGAAAAGGTAAAGCTTTATTTCACTGATATGACATAGTTATTTATGCCTGTTAAAAAGGCAGTTCCATAAAAGAGATGAGAATTTCTGGTCTTTTTTATATGGCCTGCCTTTGAGAAAAAGTTCTTTTGTTTCAAGGCTTAAAAGTTCATTTCTGTCCATTTCAAGCGGATTTTTATTCAGGATAACCATATCGGCATCCTTGCCCTGTTCAAGGCTGCCGGTCTTTTCATCATCAAAACCTGCCCATGCAGTTTCATATGTGAACATTTTTATTGCCTGCATTATGGAAATGCTCTGGCTGTCATTGAAATGATTGCAGGCGCTGTAAATGCCTGAAACAGGATCCGGCATGGTGACAGGAGCGTCAGATCCCCCTGAAACATGAATCCCCATGTCCAGCATTGTTTTAAGGGGCGAAATTTCATATGCGCGCGCACCAAGTATTGAGTTCAGATATGACACAGGTTCCAGATTCAGATGAAGCAATCCTGGCTGGCAGGCAATGCCTATATTGTATTCAGCACAGATTTCAAGGCCCTTTTGGGTGGTAAGGGAAGCATGTATAATACTGTGGCGGTGATCTTTTCTGAAATTGTTCCTTAAAGCAGCTTCAATTGCATTTGCTGCCTGGTCAAAGGCAGCATCGCCAATGGCATGCATCTGTACCTGAAGGCCTTTGTCATGGGCTTTTTGTACAAAATCAAAAACCTGATCATCTGAATAGAACAAGATTCCTTTATTTGAAGGATCTGTTTCATATGGAGAATAAAGAGCTGCATCAAGAGACCCGAAACACCCGTCAAGGGCGGTTGCAAAACATCCTCCAACCCTTGGCAGTTTACGTTTTATCACTTTTTTTATATCCATTGTCTGAAAGAAAATTCGGAATTTAAATGGATTGGCAAGGCCGCCTGAAATAAATCGCACAAGATCCACATCAAGATCAAGGGGGAACCCGACTCCCTCAGCAGGATGGATAAGACCTATGCCTTTGTCTGCCATTTTATCCACTGCCTTCAGCATATATTTTACAAGGGAAACAAGGGATACTTTTGAAGAAATATAGTCTGCTGCAGCAAAAAATGCCTCCTGAAAAAGCTGTCCTGAGTCTTCATTGAATCCCCGCAGTTTTCTGAATTTTGCAGGCAGGAGCTTGAGCATGGCGGAATTGACAACACTTGCATGACCGTCATATTTTATTAGCATGACAGGTTTTGCAGCCTCGATCATATCAAGCTGTTTTCTTGTGATCATCTGCTGTTCTTCAACACTGTGGGCTGATATGCCGAAACCCAGAACAATCTTTGCCCCGGTTTTGTTTGTGTACTGATTTATTATATTTGCAAGATCCTTGAAGTTTTCAGCCTTTCTTACGTCAAGGGTGGATGAAAAAAGAGCAAAGGAAGTAAAATGAATATGTGAGTCAGTAAATGCAGGAATAATGGCTTTTGTGCCAATATCCACAATATCCTGTTTTTGATATGATTCAGGAAGTTCATTTCCCGTGAAAACAATTTTACCTTTGTCTTCAACAAGATATCTGACGATATTATCGTTTTTGTCGCACGTAATGATTGTTCCCTTAAATATTTTCATGACAGATTCCTGAAGATTGGTTTTTTTATCAGGATGTATCATATTTTTATGAAACGGGCAAAAAAATTCAAAAAATAAGCCTTTGTAATGATCTTGATCTCAATGTTTCATCGTGCTAAACTTTTTTTTCATTTTTTAAATACTGGTAAAAAAACAGTTTTCAGGATAATAACAGGTTTAAGGAAATACTGAACAGATGGCGCATCAGATGGAACATAAAGTAAAAGAAGAAGTTGCTGCACTGAATCTTGGAAATAAAATCAGGGCATTGAGAAAGCACAGAGCCCTGACTCTCCAGGAAGTATCAGAACTTACAGGGCTTTCAAAGCCTCTGCTGTCCCAGATAGAGAATAATATTGCAGCTCCTCCAATTGCAACTTTAATAAAGATTTCAACAGCTCTTGGTGTAAAGATAAGCCATTTTTTCCGTGATCATGAAAAAACAGACAGAATCGTTGTTGTCAGAAAAGACGAGCGCTACAGTGTTAAAAAACTGTTTCACCATAAAAATGAATCCAGGGTGGGTTACAGGTGGGAATCCCTTGCATACCCCATGGTTGGAAAACAGATGGAGCCGTTTCTGGTTGAAATAGAACCAAGAGAAGAAAAAGATCTGCTTTACAATGACCACAAGGGAGAAGAATTTCATTTTGTCATGGAAGGAAAGGTTGAATTCAGAACTGCTGACCAGATTCATCTGCTGGAAAAGGGTGACAGCATCTATTTTGATTCCAGCATACCCCATGCATTGCGCGGAATAGACGGAACAGCAAAATCCCTTATTATTATCTATACCTTAAAATAATGGTTCCGGTTTCTGAATGACCTGTTCTTCACAGGCAAGATCAAGGCTGTCAGGCCTGTGTTTTCCAAACTCCACCAGAATCATGCCTGAAAATTTGTTGTCATTGTATACTTCCACCCTGAAAAGACTGCCTTTTCTGTCAATGGAGAATTTTTTCATTATATATTTTTTTCTTATGGTCAGGCCTGCTTCATTGATACATGCTTTTTTTGTAAACCCTATTACATTTACCCTGTGATTTTTGATTTCAGGGACAATAAAATTATCTGAAACCCTGACTATATGCCCGAAGGGCACTTTTTTAAGCTTTCCGTCTATTACCATGTCAATGGAATTGATACTGAAATCATAATCAAAATACTGTGGCATCAGATGTGTAAGTTTTCTGTTTCCGTGGAATACGCTGTAACTGAGTCCGGACGGTATGATTGTCATGAGAGGGTTGTTGGCCTTGAACTGTATGGGTGAGTTTTTTCTCAAAGGAATATAATTTAGGAATTTTCTGACATTTTCAACTTTAAGAAGGATTTTGTGATTATTCAGAGCAACCTGAATATTTTCATCAAAGGCTTTTTTTATATCAGATTCTGTCAAGGAAAAATTTTTCTGAAACCTTATTCCAACCTGCCTGAAAAAGGATTCAATTGCAGTTAAATGATAATATGCTCGTTTCGGCGTAATAAAGGATTTGCTTGCTTCAATGCCAAAAGCAGGTTTTTTGTTTTTAATGGCAAAATAGGTCAGGGTTTTGGCCATTTCGGTATTTCCCTGGGCAGTTTTTGTGTTGTTCAGGTGAAACATGTCTTCAGGGGCAAGAAGACGCTTATTGACATCTGAAACAGCATTCTGAGCCATTTGTGAAAGCATGGAAAACTTTTTTGCCCTGACATGGGTCTGGTCTATTATAATGCACTGACCCCATCTGTTTGAATTGTGAAGCCTGTCCATATAATTTGTCCTGTAAAAGCCTGATCCGTCATGCAGGTTCAGGACAAGGTCAACTTCAGGGCTTCGTATAAGTTTTTTGACCCTTTGTATGGTTGTATACTCAGGATCAGATATGGAAAGTTTGTCAAACTTTCTGTTAAGGTCTCCGTATACTCCCCTTGACCTTTTGATAATACTTAAAAAATTAAGATTGGGCACAACCCATACATTTCCGGACAGAATTCTGTAATGGGTGACAATAAGGCCTGCTGCATTGAATCCGCCCGGCTCATCACCCTGGATTCCTCCGAAAATAAGAATGGTGGGGCCTTTTACTCCTGATTCAAGCTTGTGAACAGAGAACTGCAAAGAGGGCAGGCCTGATGCATCAGCCTTTGAAAGACAGAGGCAGGAAACAACAAGTGCCATAAATACCGGCAGAAAGGCAGAAAAAATATTCAGCCTATATGACTTTAATATGCCAGGGTTCAAATCTTACTCCAAGATTATTGTCCGGTCCGTATCTGAATTTCAGATATCCCAGGTCAGCAAGCCTGCGATATACATTTGTTCCGGTGAATTTTTCCGTAAAATTGTAAATGCCATATCCTTTTTTACCGACATCAAAATCTCCTACACCATGAAAGGAATATCCGGGAGGAGCAAGAGACCGTGAAGCCATGGAAAGGTTTCCGCGGCTTTTTTCAGCCTTGTTTAAAAAGAGCAGAAACTGTTTCATGACGCTTCTGACTCCTGAAGTCAGGATAACCTGAGTGCCAAGCTCTTTTCTTATTGTTCTATAAAGCTCAAATGCCCTGCCGCGGTAAAGATAATTGCCTGTTGACCGGATTTTCTTTACCCTGCTTTTTTTTATTTTTCCTGTAATGTTTTTAATGGGTTTTTCTCCCATGAAACCATAATCTTTAACCTGTGAATAAAAGATCATTTCAAGAAAATCAATTTCCTGCCTGGAAAAAGGCCCGATGGAAGCATAGGATTTCCCGATTTTCAGGGCTTCATCAAAATCAAGCAGGGAAAAATTGGCATAACCCACGGTGCGCTGGATTTTTTTCAGACGCCGCAGAGAGGTTTTAAGCAGGGGAAGTTTGTCCTTTGCAAGAAAAATATCATCATCATACACCACATCAAAAAATTTTTGTTTGACAAGCCTGTCCCTTACACCTGAATCAGATCTGAATGTGGCATAACATGGCTTTGCAAAGGCTTTCGGTGCAGCAGCGGCTGTTATAAGGAATGCAGTATATTTTAAAAATGTTCTTCTTTGCATTCTCTGAATGCTCTTGTGTTTTATAGGCAACAATCAAATCCTGTTTGTATAATAGAACACAATTTAAATAAAAAGCAAGCCTGGGTTAAGTATTGCCGGTAATTCGCGCTGAAATATGATTGTTCCGGTGAAATATCAATGGTGTGATTTAAGGATTATCAGGAAGAACATGAAAAAATATGGTGAAAAGGCTTTTTTTTGCATTGGCATGGAAATTGTAAAATTGTAATCTTTGAAAAAAGAATTGAAAATGAATTCAGGCAGAAACCAGGAGGATAAAACATGCATAAGAACAGACAATTACACAATTATTACAGTGCTGAATTTAAACTGGCCCATCCAAGGATTCTTTATCAGTTCAAGCTCAGAAGAAGTGAGTCAGAGCCCATGTTTGCAGTTGTCAGGGAAGGTTCCAAGGCTCTGGACAATATCAGTGAAGGCGATATAATCAATATGAGATATTATCCTTCAGACAGGTCCATACCTCCTGAAACCCTGGATACAAGGATAAAATATATAACAAGGGATGAATCCACGGGTTTCAGAAATCATTATGTAATAGGGCTTTGTATACACGGTGAAAATGAAAAGATAGTGGCTTGATAAAATATGCCTGCAATATTATGGTGTGATTTTAAGTTTATATATCTTAAATCTTAAAGGGGATAAATGGACCATGATATTGCAGGCAGGGTTTTTCCCGGCCTTGACAAAACTCTGCTGGCTGTCATTGACAACAGGGTAAAAAAATTTGAACAAAGCCTTGAAAAGGCAGAAATTACAATAAAGTCGGATGATGAAATACAGCAGGATCTTGTAAAGGTCATGCTGTTCAGCGAGTATATTGCATCCGGCCTTGCAAAGCATCCTGAAATCTTTAAAGAGCTTGTTGATTCCAGAGATCTTTTCAAATCCTATTCACACACATCCTATTCCACGCGGATACATAGAAAAATCAGCCTGTCTGAGAATACAGGCTCAGTTAAGAAAATCCTTCTGTACATAAAACTATACGAATCAGTCAGAATAGCATGGAGAGATCTGACAGGCAGGGCAATGCTTGAAGAAACTCTCTGTGACCTGTCCAACCTTGCAGATGCTGTAATTGATACAGCACTTCAGTATCTTTATGAAGAACTGGGAAAAAGCTTTGGCTTTCCAGTTGATGCAGATGGTAATTTTCAAAGGCTGATAATACTTGGCATGGGCAAGCTGGGAGCCCATGAGCTTAATTTTTCATCTGATATAGATCTTATATTTGTATACCCGGAACAGGGCTATACAAATGGGGAAAATATCATATCAAACGAGGAATTTTTCATAAAATTATGCCGCAGATTCTTGAAATTTTTCACTCCCGGCATGGATGAAATCAATTTTTACAGAATTGACACAAGGCTTCGTCCCTATGGGGACAGCGGGCCTGTTGTCATGAGCGCCGCAGCTTTTGAAGCCTATTACCAGGCCCAGGGCAGGGAATGGGAAAGATATGCCATGATAAAGGCAAGGCCGGTTGCAGGTGATATTGAGGCGGGAAAAAATCTTCTGAAAATTTTGAATTCCTTTGTATACAGAAGGTATTTTGATTATGGATCCTTTGATTCCTTCAGGGATATGAAGCGCAGGATATCAACCCAGGTAAAAAACAGAAAGCTTATGAACAATATCAAGCTTGGGCCCGGAGGAATAAGGGAAATAGAATTTTTCGGCCAGCTGTTCCAGCTGATAAGAGGAGGTGTGGAACCGGGGCTTCAGCAGCGCAGCATCATGAAGGTTCTGGATCTGCTCTATTCCCACAGATGCATTAACAAAACAGTTTCAGATGATCTCAAGCATGCTTATGTGTTTTTAAGAATGGTTGAGAACAGGCTCCAGGAATATGCTGACCTTCAGACCCATGATATCCCTGAAAATACTGAACGCAGACATATTCTGGCCCTTTCCATGAACTATGGTTCATGGGATGAATTTTATTGTGATCTCAATTACCATCTTGACAGGGTACATTATCATTTTTCCCAGCTTCTGGTATCTGAGGATCAGGATCAGACAGACCGGGAAATCCAGGCTCTCAGAGAATTGTGGATGAATATAAATGATCCTCAGTTTACAGCCGGCCCTGTTGCCGCAGGAAGGTTCAGGGATCCTGCAAGGCTTGTAAATATTTTAAGATCCCTTGAGGAGCACCCGAATACAAAACGCCTCACCCCCAACGGAAGAAAAAAACTTGCACGGCTTGTTCCTCTTCTGATCAGAAAGGCAGGCCAGCTTGATGATCCTGATAAAATTATTTCCCAGCTCGTGGATCTAATTATCACAATAGAAAGGCGCACCTGCTATCTGTCTTTGCTTGTGGAAAACAAGGGAGCCCTTGAAACACTTATTACTCTTGCCAGAAAAAGCCCCTGGATAATTTCTTTTCTTGCCCGGCACCCTGCTCTTCTTGATGAGCTCATGCATCCTGCAACCCTTTATTTTCCACCTGACCGAAATGCTCTGGAAAGGGAAATGGCACAGAGAATGGAAAGGATCGGCAGTGATGATCTTGAAATTCTTCTTGAGGAATTATGCGTGTTCAGGCAGGTTAATATGCTCAGGGTTGCTGCGGCAGATGTCAGTGGAGACTATCCTCTGATGAAGGTGAGCGATCATCTGACCTTTATTGCGGAAACAGTTCTGAAACAGGTGCTTCAGATTGCCTTAAATATTGTTATTGGAAAATACGGGCTTCCAGTGGGAATATCTGAACTGTGCCCGGAAAATGATATTGACTGCTGCGGGTTTGCAATAATTGCCTATGGCAAGGTAGGAGGCCTTGAAATGGGCTATAAATCCGATATTGATATTGTATTCATTCACAGGGAAGATTCAGATGCTGACAGTGTCAGGCTTTATTCAAACCTGGGGCAGAGGATAATAAATGCGCTTACTTTGCATACTGCTGCAGGAACCCTTTACGGAGCTGA
>Ga0256846_1000707_pt1 | contig 12406 bp, 12 predicted proteins | sample TevniametaG_FD_189098 | JGI IMG/M metagenome (GOLD analysis project Ga0256846, IMG submission 189098) | Tube worm associated microbial communities from hydrothermal vent at the East Pacific Rise, Pacific Ocean - Tevnia | ecosystem: Host-associated > Annelida > Integument > Unclassified ...
GAGAATTGTACCGAATTGTTGAGTACACTGATAAATCTCGGGTTCGTGTTCGGCAGATAGACGAATAACCTTAGCATAGCAACCGCCTTCAAAGTTGAAAACACCTTCGTCGCTCCAGCCGTGTTCGTCATCACCAATCAGTTTACGTTTCGGGTCTGCCGAAAGAGTTGTTTTACCTGTACCGCTAAGCCCGAAGAAAAGGGCAACATCGCCTTTTTCGCCAACATTAGCCGAGCAGTGCATAGCCATAACACCTTCGAGCGGTTTCAGATAATTCATCACCGTAAACATAGTTTTCTTGATTTCGCCACCATAGGAAGAACCCATAACAAGAGCAATTCTATCGGGAATATTAATAATCATTGCGGTTTCCGTACGCGTGCCGTCAATTCTCGGGTCTGCCTTGAATGAGGGCGAAGCAATAAGAGTAAACTCGGGAACATGTTTTTTCAGTTCGTCTTGATTATTAATAGGAATAAACATATTGCGGGCAAAATGACTTTGCCAAGCACTATCCGTAATTATTCTAATTGGCATACGATAGTTCGGGTCTGCACCGATATAGCAATCCTGAACAAAAAGTTCTTCGCCCTGCAAAAAAGCAAGCATACGTGAGAGTAAGCCGTTAAATTTTTCCCTGCTATACGGACGATTGTAAACCCCCCACCAGATTTTATCTTCGGTAGTCGGGTCTTTTACTAGAAATTTATCATCGGCGGCACGGGCAGACCATTTGCCGGTATTGACAACCAAAGCACCGCCCTTTGTCATGTGAGCTTCGCCGCGGAAGACCGCTTCTTCAATTAATGCGGGAGTCGGCAAGTTCCAATAAACTCTATCCAAAAATTGTAAGCCGTGATTTTTCAATTTAAAATCGGCGGCTAAATCGCCTGCATGTCCTTGAGTCGGAGTAGGAAATTCTAAATATTTCATAACCAATCCCTCACTAATTTTCTTTCACCAATATATAGTTCATTGGGCGAATCGGGGTCGAGCGCCCATTTAATTCTTTCGATACCTTCGGTAATGTCTTTTACGGAACCACAAGTAGAGAGCCGCAAATAGCCGTCCATTCCGAATTCAATTCCGGGAACAGTAACCACTCTCACCTTGTCCAACAAGAAATTGGCAAGTTCCGTAGAATTTTTATTATAAACACTGAAATCGGCAAATGTATAGAAAGTGCCGTCCGGTTTAGTTGTTTTAATACCGTTAAATGCGTTTAGCCGCTCCATCATTATATCACGATTATTCTGCAATGTAAGTACAAGGGATTCGACTTGCGATTGCACACCGTTAATTGCCGCCGCGGCGGCAACTTGTGTAACAACCGACGGACCGGAAGTCTGATGAGCCTGTATGTTTACCATTACCTCTATAAGTTTTCTATTGGCAACAGCCCAGCCAATTCTGAAGCCGGTCATAGCATATTGCTTCGAGACGCCGTTAATTACAATGAGTTTTGAATTTTCATCTTTAATTTTTGTGTAATCATAAGGATTGATAATTTTACGATTATCAAAAATAAGACGATGATAAATATCATCCATAATTAAATAGATGTCGCGTTTTTCACAGAATTCTACTATTTCCGCAATAAATTCCTCGGAATACATCACACCGGAGGGATTGTTCGGACTATTGATAATGATTGCTTTCGTATATGAAGTAACACGTTGTTCAATATCAATAAGACGTGGGTGGAATGTACCGTCTTCCGAATAAACGGGAACAGGGATTGCGCCGCAGAGTTTTACCATTTCCGTGTAGCTAACCCAATAGGGTGCAGGGAAAATAACTTCTTCCTGCGGATTTAAAATCGCCTGCAATGCAACCATAAGCGATTGCTTGGCACCACTGGAAGCAATAATATTTTCAGGTGCAACAAGGCGACCGTAAAACTGTTCCATATATCTGTTAATTGCCTTCTTCAAGGCAGGTATGCCGTCAGCCGGCGTATATCGGACTTCGCCCGAATTAATCACACCACTTGCGGCAATAAGTGCGTCAATAGGTGCCTTCGATTTGGGTTCGCCGCCACCAAGATGTATGACGGGTTCGCCTTTTTCGCGAAGAATAGCCGCTGTTTCATTCAACTTTAACGTTGCTGATTCGGCTATTGAACGACCAATTAAACTCAAGCTCATTGAATTTCCTCAAATCATCAATAAATAAACTTCAAAAATCAACAAAAAAAATCTTTTTTCAAAATTTTCTTTATCTTTATTCTTCCATTTTCTTATATTTATGTGCTTAATATATATATTTTTGATTTTTATTAATTTTGTAAAGAATAATATGATGTTGGAAACAGCTAATAATGCAAGTTTAATAACATATAAGGGAATTAGTCCAAAAATTCATCAGTCGGTATTTCTCTGCGAAGGTGTCAGGATTATCGGCGATGTAGTAATTGGCGAAAACAGTTCAGTATGGTACAATACAGTTATACGTGGCGATGTGAATTATATCAGAATTGGCTCGGGTACAAATATTCAAGATATGTCGATGCTACACGTTACGATTAAAAAACACCCCTTGATTATCGGTAATAATGTTACAATTGCTCACTCGGTTACTCTGCACGGTTGCACAGTCAGGGATAATGCAATGATTGGAATTGGTGCGATTTGCCTTGACGGTTCAGTTATTGAAAGTAATTCAATTGTTGCTGCGGGTGCGGTCGTACTCGAAGGGTTTGTAGTCCCCGAGGGCACACTTGTTGCAGGTGTTCCCGCAAAAGTCGTAAAAAAGCTAAATAGCGAGGAGATAGAACATCTAAACGATATCGCAAAGCGTTATATCGGATACGTAAATGAGTATCGCAATCAATCACAATAGATTTTTTATTATTGAGATTGTCTGATATTTACTAATTTTGAAAGTTATTTTTTTTAAAATATCGGATAGCCGAATATGCTTTCCGAATTAATTTGTTCGTATTAAATATGTTGAAGAAAATATTAATTTTTATAATTTTGTTGTTAGTCTTACTCATTGCCGGTGCATTATATTTCACCGCAAGATTGAATGATAGTATTGGAAGCGAAAAAATAATCAAGATGCCAAAGAATGCCTCTGTCTCCTTAGTGGTCGATACATTTAACGATAATGATATGCTGGAGCCGGGTTGGCTGTTCACCGTTTGGCTGAAGGTATATACAATGCTCTATGATGATTTGCGCATTCACTCCGGCGTATATAAATTTACTGCTGACAACACAAATATTGATGTTATTAAGGCGGTATTTTCCGGACAGCAACGCTATGTTGTAAAAATCACATATCCCGAAGGTATAACTCTTGCTGATTTTGCGGCAATTACTGCACGTTATCTTGATATAGATTCTACCGATTTCGTTAACAACTGCAATTCCCCGCAAACATTGAAAAAATACGGTATAAAGGCGAAAACGGCTGAGGGATATTTATTCCCCGATACGTATAATTTCTATTTCAATGCAAGTGCTGTGCAGGTCTGCGACAAGTTGTTCAAGCAAGGCAATAAGGTATGGAATGATATTGCCACAAAATATAAGAACAAATTGAAGATGACTAAGCATAGAATATTGACTTTAGCTTCAATAGTCGAAGCGGAAACCCCTGTGCCCAATGAAAGAGCCATTGTTGCAGGATTATATCTAAATCGTTTACGAATCGGTATGAAACTTGATGCAGACCCAACCGTACAATATGCACTTTCGGGGAAAAGGAAATTAACATATAGAGACTTGAAAGTCAATAGTCCGTATAATACCTATGTGTATAAAGGTTTGCCACCTGGTCCTATCTGCTCACCCGGACGAACGGCTATTGAAGCCGTATTTAACTACAAAAAACATAATTATTTGTATTTTGTTGCAAAGGGTAACGGAAGTGGAGAGCATTATTTTACTTCCAGTTATAGTCGCCATTTGAACAACAGAACTCTCTATAAACGCAACAAAAGAATGAATTAATTTACCGACAAAATCGTTGAAGAAAACGAGAGGAGTGAATTATGAAAGAAATATTATCAAATAAATATTTACAGTTAGCGGCGCGTTTGATTGTAGGCTTTATTTTCGTTTATGCGGGAATAGGTAAAATAGCCGAACCCGAGACATTTGCCAATGAAATTTTTAAATACCATATTTTGCCGGATTTTCCTATAAATATTATTGCCCTCGTCTTGCCTTGGCTGGAACTTGTTATCGGGATATTTCTAATTGCCGGTATTCGCATTCGGGCATCTGCAACGATTGCAAGTATTTCAATGCTCGTATTTCTTATTGCTATTCTTTCTGCTATGTTCAGAGGACTTGATATTAATTGCGGTTGCTTTGCCGACAAAGTAGTAATAGTTGGTTGGCACAAAGTGCTGGAAGATTTGGGAATACTTGTTGCGGCATTATTGCCTGCAATATTTACACAAAATTCATTTACTCTCGAAGAACAAATATCCGATTAAATAGGAGGCGGCAGTCAAATTCTTTCGCGAAATATATGACTCGCTGGTAGAGTTCCTTGCACCAAAACACTGTCTTGTTTGCGGCGAACCATACGAAGGCACAGATGGTAGTTATGAGTTTATTTGCAAAAAATGCGAACTGCTATTACCGGCACCTCCCGAACAAGCAAATGCTTTCAATAGATTTATACAAAATTTTGCTCGTGATGAAATATCTGTTAATAATATCTTCGGTTTGTTCTCAGTTGCAGAAGATGACGATTATCTTAGAATTATTCACGGATTAAAGTATAATGGTTTTATGCGCGTTGGTAGGGAATTCGGCAGAGAACTTGGCTTTGAAATTAAACGGCGTGGCAAAGAAGAATACGGCGGTATTGTTCCGGTACCTATTCATCACGCACGACTACGGGAGCGTGGTTTCAATCAATCGCTGATTATTGCACAAGCTGTTTCGGAAGTATTAGATGTCCCGCTTGTTCCGGCACTCAAACGCATTAAATATACAACAACACAGACACAACTTTCTAAATCCGAGCGAACTAAGAACATTCGCAATACAATAGTAGTAAAGAAAAATTTTGCGACTCTGAACGGAGCATATTTGCTTATTGATGATGTACTAACTACCGGCTCGACTATGAACGCAGCAGCTACGGCACTGCTCAACGCCGGTGCCTCGCGCGTTGATTGCGGAGTGCTTGCTGTGGTGTGAGATTTTTCTCCCCTCAATATCCTTAGTATCGTTTATATGGTTGGAACCAAATATCGCCAATAGAAAGTGATATGGTTAATCTTCCGAAATTCTCTCTGATTAAGCCCTTGTCTATAGTACCGCGAACACCCAACGTAATAGCGGCGTCAAGACGAGCAAAACCAATTAATGGCGCGGAAATACCAAAAGAACCATAGTATTCGTCAATAGGTGTCCCTTGAACGGAAAGATACTTCTGCTTATATCCTGCACCCAGCATTAATGTTGCTCTATCCAAGAATGTCTTTTTATATCCGAACTGACCAAGTCTGGCAAAACCAAAAGAAATATTAGAGTATTTTCTAAACCTTGCATTACCATTGTTATAAGTGAAATTCGTATAGTCCCGCTGAATGTAATCGGCGGCAATCATAAATTTGTTAAAAGAATACGAAAAGCCAAATCCAAATAGCGAAGGATAATCAAAAATATTTGTGCTTGTAATAGTACTATCCTTAGCATAAGCGCTTTGAAAGACAAGTTCTCTATCAGCCGTTAATGTAGGATTTATTTCCGTATATGCACCCAAAAACAAATTGTGAGTCGGTTCAAGTAATAAGCCAAAACGAAAACCCAGAGAAGAATAAACATCACGCATATATGTTCTGCTTGGGACAGAATTCCTACCATAAAGTATTGTTGCGGCTGACTTCTCAATATTGCCAAATAAAGTGAAAACAGAAGCACCGATTGAAGCCCATTTAAGGGGTTTGACGGCGGCACCGAGCCAAGCCTGCGAGATACCACCCTGTCCTTGATAAATAGTCTTACCTGTTTTCTTAATACCACATTCATCAATTGTAATCGGTAATGCTATTAAATAATTAACCGAACTATATGCAGAAAAACCCAAATTAATATTTGCGGCTAATGCAGTATCAAGACAGAAATTAATCAGCATACCGTCTATTTTGCCGTTGTTCTGCCAGAGAATGTTTTTATCATTTTCGACACGCTGTTGATTAAATCTATAGCCGGTTTGCAAGCGTGTAGTTTTCAAGAATGACCACTGTGCAGGATTCCCATTGGATATTGCGCCATCGAAAGGAACGGCAATTGATGTGCCTGCAAGGGCATCATAAGCGGCACCGATACCATGATGTAATTCACCAATACCAAAAGCAGAATAATTTGAACCGCCCTGAGCATTTAACATAATCGTAGAGATTATGAAAACCGACAATATATATTTAAAAGATTTTCTCATCATTTTTTAACAAATCCGGACGAATAAACAATTCTTAATTTTGGTCTAAAATCAGCATTTTTTTCTTTAATCCCATAAAACGGCATTCTGTCTAAACGAGACATCAAACTATATGGCGAAGGTTTGATATAGAGCTTAGCCTTGCCGCCATTTCGATTAATCTTCTCAATAATTCTAACAATATTCGGAAATCTAAATTTATTTGTTTTTTTGACCCTATATCCCGTAACAATTCGAGAAGTAATGGAATCCGCATAAACGTCAGAATACATAGAAAGATTTAATAAAGAATCAAGAGCCATATTCCCTTTTTTTACAAGAAATGTGTCTAATGTCAATTCAAGTTCTGCACTTAGGATACCTGCTTGGCGTGGTATAGAACTTATATCTATGCCCATCACTCCCTTGCTGACAGTAGCTCCTTGGACAATCATATCGTCTGTTTTCGGAGGAATATTGCAAATAACAGCGGCTTCAATAGCGGCATCAATTTTTAATGTATCCGGTTTATTATTTTTATTTATATAAATCATTGTTATTTCGGCATGTTTATTATCTTTACGGACTTGCTGAGCGGAAAGCTGACGCAAGACATCAGTATTTTCGTCTGATAAAATGGCAATACCCCAATTAATAACAGTTTTATCTTTAATTTTCTTTTTTGCCATTTCAAACCAATCAAGCAATAATTGCTTATTCAAATCTATTTTAATTGGTTCAATTTTATCTTTGTACTTATATGGGATTGGTTTATCGTAATGCCCTTGCGAGACATTCTCGAAATAATCGGAGTTGCCGTTTCTATCAAACAAAGAATCGCAAATAGTTTTATTTGTCCATCTTTTCGATATTTTATAAACGCCAAATGAAAGTTTATTTGAAATCGTATCGCCAATAGCATACGGTCTCGGATACAATTCCATATAGCATTCGCTAATCTTATCTTTTGCCAATCCGTCTAATGAATCGGGAATATGTTGAAATCGAAGCATTGAAACCGCAGTTATACTATCGGTTTTTCCGATATAAACGGAGCCGGAATTGAAAATAACAATAGGTGAAACTTCCGTTCCGGTAGAAGTAATAAGCGGTAATTTTTCGGAACAAACCGTTTTCACCGAACTTGTATCGTTCAGCAAAAGAAAACCTAAATCCGTAGGCTGTTCATTGCATGCTTGGAATTGGAGAGCAGACCAAGCAACAAACAACAGCAATAATAAACGTTTAAATCTCATTAACTGTCTTTTTTAATATCTCTGTAAATCGTATCATACTTCTTGACGGATTCCTTCCAACCATAGTTTCCGTTAAGAGCATTATCAATTAAACGATTCCAATTTTCAACCTCATTATAAAGGGCAAGAGCCTCCTTAGTTGTTTTCAGTAGGTCGGCGGCTTTGTAAGTATTGAACATAAAGCCGTTCCCTTCTTGCGTCTTCGGGTCGAAATTCGAGACGATATCTTTTAGAGCGCCAACATTGCTGACAATAGGAATAGTACCACAGTTCAAAGCATACAAAGCATTTAGCCCTGTCGGTGCATATTTATTTGTCATCAAAATAAAATCGGCACCTGCATTAATTTGGTGTGCAAACCTTTCGTTGAATTCATCACGAATTGAAAATTGTGTCGAATGCTTTTTCTCAACTTTTTTCAATTTTTTCATCATTTCTTTATCGCCACTTGCCAGCATAACTATTTGCACATTCTCTTTTAATAGTTTTTCTACGACTTCGATAAATAGAGGAATGCCTTTATTTTCAGTTAATTTTGTGATGATGCCGATAACGGGAGTATTTTGATTGAACGGCAACCCCGCTTCTTTTAGTAGATGCCTCTTATTCTCAAATTTGAAGCCATTGAAATCAACTTCTAATTTTTTGTAAATATCCGTATCGTGTTTTGGATTCCATTGGTAGGGGTCAATACCGATAGGAATACCAACAAATTTGTCTTTATGCAGAGCTAATACTTTGTTCAATCCATCTGAATATTTAATATCTTTAAGTATATCTTCCGCATAGGCAGGACTATCAGTCGTTATATAATCTGCATTTTCGATTGCGGCTTTCATAAAATTGAATTTTCTTTTATGAATGAACATTGCCTTAAATTCTTTGTCTATTCCGGTTTTAGCAAACGTCGCCGCCGGATAAACTCCCTGCCGATTGAAATTGTGAATAGTCAAAACAATTTTTGTATTCTTGAATTTGTCGGGATATTTCCTTTTGACATAAGCGCCAATCAACCCTGCTTGCCAATCGTTACAATGGATAATATCAGGTTCCCAACCGAGAAGCATACAGGTTTCCACAACAGATTTGTTAAAGAAAATGAACCTTTCATCATTGTCGGGATATTCCTCGCCGGTTTTCGGGTCATAATATAATGACTTCTTTTGGTCAAAATATGTACCGTTTGTTGTGATATATGCTTGTACTTTTGTGCGTGTATTAGTCAATGAAGAAGACTTAACCGTTGCGGGTTCGGTTACTTTACCAACATCAATGGGCATATCTTTGAGACGATTGATTTCGTGAATTTTATTCTTTCTCTCAGAGACGTGTCCGTATTTGGGAACCATAACGCGTATGTCATGCCCCGAATCTTTCACAGCCATCGAAAAAGCAAAACTTGTGTCGGCTATTCCACCGTTTTTTATAAACGGATAAATCTCCGGTGTAACATATAATATACTCAAATTCTTTGCCATAAGATAAATGTTCTTTTTATTAAACAATAAGTCAATGAATTACAAAATTAACTAAAAAAAACCGTATATTAAAGTAATTAGCAGATTATTAATTATATTTGAGTGTACTCTTACAAACATTAATAGGAAAATATATGCAAGTCGGCAAACATAAATTTACAACTATTTGGCTTGCGCCCGAAAACCAAAGAATTATCAGGGTAATTGACCAGAGAAAACTACCTTTTGAATTTGAAATTTTGCAATTAGCTAAAAGCGAAGATTATTTCACTGCAATCAGGGATATGGTTGTTCGGGGGGCGCCACTTATTGGCGTTACTGCCGCCTATTCCGTTTATTGTGCCGCTCTCGAAGCCAAAGAAGAAGGGTTATCTCTTGATAGTATTTACGCAAAAGCCGAATATATCAAAACGGCACGTCCGACCGCAGTTAATTTGGAGATTGCAATTTCTCGACAGCTTAAAGCAATTCAAAATATTGATTCAATTGATGAAATAATCAAGATAAGTTTAGCTGTCGCCGAGGAAATGCGTCTGGAGGACATCGAAACAAACAAAGCGATTGGTAGAAACGGGAGCGGATTAATCGAAATAATTGCAGAAAACAAAAATGGCGCTCCGGTCAATATTCTTACACATTGCAATGCCGGCTGGTTAGCTACTGTGGACTATGGTACTGCACTTGCCCCTATTTTTGAGGCACACAATCGAGGTATCAATGTGCATATATGGGTAGATGAAACCCGCCCTCGCGGGCAGGGTGCTAAATTAACCGCTTGGGAACTACTGAATGAAAATATCAAACATACGGTTATCCCCGATAATACGGGCGGTCATCTGATGCAGAACGGTATGGTGGATATTGTAATTGTAGGAACTGACAGAACTTCGGTGAACGGCGATGTAGCCAATAAAATCGGAACATATTTAAAAGCCCTTGCCGCTTATGATAACGGAATTCCATTTTATGTTGCCGCCCCGTCAATGTCCATTGATTTTAATCTCGATACCGAAAAAGAGCCAATCCCGATTGAACAACGTAATGACAGAGAAGTAAGATATATTGACGGCTTATTGAATGGCAAAGTAAAGGAGATTTTGTATGTTCCCGAAGGTTCACCGGTTGCCAATTATGCTTTTGACGTTACGCCATCAAAATACATAAGCGGACTAATTACGGAGCGCGGTATTTGCAAGGCAAATAAAGAGAAAATTTTGGAATTATTCCCCGAAAAGAAATGACAACAGATAAGGGCATAATCAAATTTCGATGTAGATTTGCAACTGCGGCGGCACCACCGGCAGGTAAAATTCTACAGATGAATAATATCCGCCATAAACTCTACAAACGCAAATTTATTGGAGTAGATGAAAACGGGATTGGATTCGGAAATATTAGTATCAGATATGATGATAGTGAACAATTTATTATTACCGGAACACAAACCGGAAGCAAAGCAAACCTTGTTCATCAGGACTATTCATTTGTCAGCGATTACGAGATAAAACAGAATACAATATTTTGTCAAGGCAAAATCAAAGCATCATCGGAGAGTATGAGCCATGCCGCTATATATAAAGCAAGAAATGATATTAATGCTGTCATTCATATTCACAGTAACAAAATATGGAGAGAATTACTCAATAAGGAGCCAACTACTTCCCCCGAGTTCGAGTATGGCACAGCTGAACTTGCAGAGGCAATTGGCAAATTATGTTTAGATACATTTGAAAATATTATTATTCTTGGTGGTCATCAAGATGGAATATTGATTTATGGTAAAAATATTCAAGAGGCATACGTAACTATTTTAAAAACGGAAGAAAAAATAAAATAAATAAGAATTTATGTTGAAAATTCGATTATATTATTATAAATTAAAATTCACAGCTGATGGATTTCGGCGATTAATTATGATGTTCAACAATACTCTAATGTTATGACCAAACAAATACAGATTAAAACAAAATTATTATTACTTCTTATTCTTGTTATCACCAGCTTTTTGGCTTCCTGTTCATCTCATAAAGAAATGATACAATGGAATGTGGAATTGAAAGAAAGCAATATGCCGATAACAGACAGATGCAATCCGAATAACAAACTGACTTCAATAAAATCACCCGAAAAGCCGAAACTCATTCCCGAAACGGAAGCAAGAGAAGCGCGTATTCAAGTACAGGGTGTTCCCTGTTCTAAGAATGAAGAACCGCCTCTCTATGATATACCCGTAAATAGGGTTAAGAGAATTACTTATGTGAGCGACCCGTTGGAACCACCGATGGCGATATCCATAAATGATTTACTTCCATTAGAGGGCTGCTGCCGTGTTAGGGACGGTTGGTTTATTTTCGATAAATTTGAAATTAAAGGTTCGCTCGGTTATCGCGGAGGCAAGGATTCTATCGAATACTCTACTCCGGGCGGCAGGGAAATGTATCGCTCCTCTTTATTCGGTACTGACCGCGGCGGCTCGTCATTGGTTTTCGGATTAGAATTTGATGGCTTGTGGAATTTAACTTTTTTGGATAAGACAAAGCGACTTCAAGCCGGTTTCATTTTAGGTATTCTTCCGGTTGATGAGGCTATGTTTATTCCATTAGGACTTAATGTACGATACACATTCAATCAGTTCCCGCCCAAATATTCAGGCAATTGTAATTCATGGTATTTTTACGGCAATATCGGTATTCCTTTTGATTTTCAGTCGGGCGCTCCTATGTTCGGCAACTCACGGAAATTCCAAAGACTATTTGCCGGTGGCGGACTTGGCTATGACATAGCTCTTTCGTGTAAGATGGATTTATCAATTGATTTGGGTTATAGGTATATGAATTTGCCTCTGCCCGAAATCACATGTTGCCCGAATGTGCCGAGTGGCGAACGCAATCCATTCCGCTCGTCAAATGTTTTATTATTGCGTTTTGGACTTACTTTCTAAATGAATGTTCAACAAATAACTAAAAAAATATTATGAAAACCGTTCAACAAATTAGTAATAACACGCTCAGAAGCATCTTAATAATTCTACTTGCAGGCATCTTACTGCTTCCGGCGTGTATGGAGACATCATCTCCATCGGATAATAATGAAAGAGAAATAACCGTATTGGTTTATAATTCGTCATCAGGAATAAAATCCGGCAAAACGCCTATTCGCGGTGCCGAAGTAAGAGTCTTCCAAGGTGCAACAAATAATCCTTTGCGAACATATACAAACAGCAAGGGTGCGGCAAAGTTTATATTGAAAGTGCCTGTAGCAGGAAAGAATTATAATTTTACG
>Ga0256846_1000708_pt1 | contig 12403 bp, 13 predicted proteins | sample TevniametaG_FD_189098 | JGI IMG/M metagenome (GOLD analysis project Ga0256846, IMG submission 189098) | Tube worm associated microbial communities from hydrothermal vent at the East Pacific Rise, Pacific Ocean - Tevnia | ecosystem: Host-associated > Annelida > Integument > Unclassified ...
CCTACTCCGCCACCCACAACATTTCCGATTATTCCGCCAATATCCGTTGAACCGCCACCAATTCCAAGCCCCAACAGTCCAAGCAATTGCCCGCCTAATCCTCCGCCAACTATTCCTAATATCGAATTCCACAATTTCCCAAGTGATAATTTTTTAAGAATTGATCCTGCTGCATTTCCTCCGACAGCACCACTTACTAACTGAATAATCAATGGTAATAAATTTTCCATAATTCCTCCTTATTTGTAATTATTACAAAAACACTAAAAAATATCAATAAAATTTTTATCTTATTATCATGGTGCTTTTTTAATGTGACATCTTGATCCTTATATTTTCCACTTTATAATTGTAATAAAGATATATGAATTCCGTTAAATATAGCATATCGGAAGACAACCGATTGACTGAATCTTCTTATTAAAATATAATCAATTTCATTATGAGAATAATACCAACCATACTCGTAGTGCTTTTCTTGGCATCATGTTCACACAACAGGATTATTCCTGAAATAACAACTTTTATTCATTCCGAGCAGTTAAACACCATTCCTTTGGATAAAGATATATTTGCTATGTTTTCTTATGGAAACTCAATTATTTTGCCGTCGGTGAACGGATATGTTTTCTCTTTTTCAACTGAAAAGAGAGAAATCAAAAAAATTATCGATATCGGATTCCCATTAAAAAAATATTATTTATTTCAAAATGGTATTCTCTCTCTCTCTTCGACCAAAGGGGAAACAAAGATTCTGTTTGATATAGAAGAAAAAAGGGTAATTTCAACGTTAAAATGCGATCCGCCGGACAAAATTATCGGAGTAAGTTCAAATAATCTCCTTCTCCTTAGAAATAGCAAACTTGCTGTCATTGATCATAAAAAGGATGAAACAGTCATATCTTTTCCGATAAAAGACAGAGTTGTCATTTGCGGTGAAATATTAGGTAAGAAAGCTTTCGTTCTATGTAAAAAATCAATTGTCGTCATTGATCTGAAAAGAAAATCGGAAGAAATAATTAAATTAAGAAACACCCCTATTTCCCACTTTCTGATGATCGGAAATCATATATATTACGGGGATAAAGAAAGAAATCTAATTAAATTTTCTTTAAAAAAGAAAATTACCGAATGGAAATACAAATTGCCGAAAAAACTTGTTCTAAAGCCAATGTATAAAAATGGACTCATCATTGCAAGTGCGGAAGATAACAACACATATTTGATAACGGTTGGAGGAGGACTTAAATACTGGTACAGATCAAAAGCTACCCGTCTATTTGCACCTGCTCTTATGAAAAACCATATTGCCGAAGTACTAAAAACCGAGAACGGAACAACCATAAATTTCTACGGTATTAAAGAAAAATCATTCAACCAATTTTTTGTTGATAAAATAAGGCTTGGATTTCCACCCGTATTCAATAATAAAAACATTTACTCCGTAACATCCGATAAAAACGGAACAGGGAGAATCCCCATAAAAATAGGAAATAAATTCGGTACGATAATAAAGACGGAACCTTCCAAAAATTTTAAAACCGGTAAAACAGTAAAAATAAGTTTGAAGATCGTAAATATTTTTAAACCTGAAATAAGAATAGAAATATTTGATTCGGAAATGAAAGAACTGCTATCTAAAACAATCCGATATAATGAACAAAGAGTAATAGGGTGGATTCCGACTTCGGGTGGAAAATTCACTATTAAAGTTTCTACAAGAGATGAGGATGGAACCGTCAGAACGGATACAAAAGAGATACTTGTAAGCAACCCGTCAAAGATTTTTAGAGAACTGCAAAAAGACCTTCATAAAAAATGTGCTGACAATAACAAACCTCTTAACCGATCAATATAATGAAGAAGAGAGTCGTAGAACAATTTTTAATGGAAAATAAGTTGAGTTTTCATAAAAACTTTAAAATCGGTAAATTTCTTTCCATGAAGGTCGGGGGAAAAGTCGGATATATTATTTTCACCGAATCAAACCGCGATCTTACAAATCTTTTGATTTTTTTAAATTCCATCGGTACCGATTATATCCTTATCGGAGGAGGAACAAATATCATTTTTCCCGATTCATGTACGGAATTAATCGTAATAATTAACCGTTGTTCCGATATCAGCAAAGAATCGGGGAATCTACTTAAAGTAAATTCTGGGGTGAGAAACTCTGTTTTTCTGGAATACTGCAAAAAATCGGAAATTTCCGGATTCGAGTTTCTTGCGGGAATTCCGGGAACTCTCGGTGGTGCTGCAGCGGTAAATGCAGGTGCATTCGGTAAATCAATCTCGGAAAAAATAAAAGGAGGGGACATTTTTACCTTTAAAGGTGATGTTGAATATAAAGAGTTGAGTTTTTTTGATTTTGAATACAGAAATTCCAAATTTAAATATGGTAAAGATATAATTTTGAACATCTATTTAAAATTTGATATCGGAGAAAAAAAAACCATCCGAGACGAAATAGAAAGGATTCATCTTTTAAGAAGAGAAAAACATCCCCCCTATTCCGAACACTCCGCCGGATGTTTTTTTAAAAATCCGCTTATAAACGGAAAGAAAATTTCAGCAGGAAAACTGATAGATGATTGTAAACTTAGAGGTTACGAAACAAAAACTACAAAGATATCTTCGAAACATTCAAATTTTATCGTTAACAGAGGAACCGCAGCTTTTTCAGATATAGAATCGTTAGAGAAAATAATAGCCGATACGGTTAAAATGAGAAGTGGAATTCAACTTGAAAGGGAGGTGATTTTTGTCTCTCCCGAAGGCAAAAAATATTAACCCCTGATTTTATCCCGAATATGGAACTCATATGAAATTTATTTTTTTGTTTTTAGACGGTGTCGGAATCGGAGAAAACAACAACGCCAACCCTTTTACGACTGCTGATGTGGAAATACTAAAGCTGTGGAAAAACTCAATTCTAAAAACCCCTCATTTAAGCTTTAAAGCCATTGATCCTCTCATGGGAATAAACGGAATTCCTCAAAGTGCAACCGGTCAGACAACAATTTTTACAGGAATAAACGCTCCGAAACTGCTATCAAATCACATTGGAAGCTTCCCTAACAGGCAATTAAGAAAAGTTATTAAGAAAGAGAATATTTTTCTTAAGCTTAAAAAACTCGGGAAAAAAGGGAAGTTCATTAATGCCTATCCCCAACATTCGGAATTATTCTCGAACAAACATATAAATATAGATGATAATGGAAATTTCGCTTTTTCCAATGATTTTCCTGAAAAATATAAAAGAAGAATTTCCGTAACATCATCCATTCTCATATCTAATAACGAAAAACCTTTTGACACCGAAGAAATTTGTCAACAAAAATCTTTGTATCAAGACTATACCAATATTTCCCTCCAAAAATATAAACTTGATATTCCGGTTTTCTCTCCTGTTAATGCGGCAAGTATAATTTATAACACATCTGCAAATTACGACCTTATACTATATGAATTTTTCCAGACGGACATCTACGGTCATAGAAAAAATTTTGATGAGAAGGTAAAACTTATATCGGATCTGGATAACCTTATATCTTCTCTAATATCAATTTCCGATCATAAAACAGATACCATATTCATTACAAGCGATCATGGTAATCTCGAAGATAGTTCAGGAAAATCTCACACGTACAATCCGGTTCCTTTAATAATTTGGGGAAAAGGACATAGGGAGTTAAGCAACAAGATAAAAAACCTTTCGGATATTACTCCGAACATACTAAATTTTATTGACTCCTGATTTTTTCAAAATTTTCCTTAATTGCGATATTCAGTTTTTCTATCGGAATATCCTTTAGCTCCGCAATTTTGTCAGCAATAATTTTAACATTTTCAGGATTGTTGATTCTCCCCCTAAAAGGTTCCGGAGAAAGATATGGAGAATCCGTCTCCGATAAAATCCGACTAATAGGTATCATTTTTACAATATCTCTAAGGTATTCAGCTTTTTTAAAAGTTACAATACCCGAAATTGAAATATAGTACCCCCTTCCGATTATCTCTTTTGCATCAGTCAAATTACCCGTATAACAATGGAAAACAACCGGAAGATCAAAATGTGATTTCTCCAAAATATTTATAACCGATGATTCCGCTTCCCTTGAATGGATAATCAACGGCATTTCTAAATCTTTTGCAATCTCGATCTGTCTTTTAAAGACTTTTTTTTGATCATCTGCCGGCGATAAATTATAATGGAAATCCAGCCCCGCCTCACCTATTCCTATTGACTTTTTATGTGAAGAAAAAGAGATGATTTTTTTTTCTATTTTGGCAGAATAACTCTTTGCATTATGAGGATGAGCCGCTGTCATCATAAACAGTTCTTCATTTTTTTCACATATTTCTTTAGTTACCTCGTGAGATCCCGATTCATAAGGATCGGCAACCGAGACTATTGTAGTCACTCCCGAACATAGTGAATTTTCTATTGTACCGTATCGCTTTTCGGAAAAATCGGAACTATCCAAATGACAATGAAAGTCTGTATAACCCATTTTAATATTATAAACGGCTTGATATCTAAATAATTCCGGAAATTTTCTCTGCAACCTTATTTATATAAAGTCGAAGAAGACCAAGATTAACATTTCCATAAGTAATTACAGATAAAAAACTATCATTTACTTTAACTGCAAAAATCTTGGCATCGGAAAGTTCCAATGTCAATTGATTCATATCACCTTTTATTATATTTTCACCGCTATCAATTCTTAATATTGATCTTTTCATCATTCCGAACATACCGGCAACCATCGCAGCTATTACATCAGGGTCCGTTTTTGTCGAAAGATCTATATTTTCTATTAAAAGTCCGTCACTACCTGTTAGAACTATGGATCGGACTCCATCAACTTCCTGAAGTAACTCCAAATATTCCTTTACTTGATTAATCATAGTTATTCCTCCACAAATAATTACGGCAAAAATATATCAAATCCGCAAGTTTGATCACCAAGTCCGCCGATACAAGTAACCTCTTTAACTTTCACGGTTTTATTTAGAATACTTTTAATTGCACCGGAAAGGAGTCCTCCTTCCAAATAACATAACGGACGACCTACAGGAGTCATTCCGCTACAGGTAACGCATTCATGCACATCAACATGTATTTTATGATCTCCCATTTCAGGAACTTTTATAACGCCTATTTTCATATCTTCACAGACCTTTATCAACTCTTCAATATTTGACAATCCAAGCGATTTTCCAAGTTTTTCTCCCGCCTGAAAGGCTAATCCGGCAGCACCCTCTCCAAGCAATTCCTCAAACGCTACAAGACGGATAAGACGAAACAATCCAACCGGAGCACAATCTCCTAAAGTCGGTCGATTAATTTGTAGAACATTTTCCAATGTCACTTCATCCATAATATTACCTCCTCAACTATAATCTGACTTATTCGAACTTTACTTTTTACCCCTCAATATAACTAATATAGTTTAAAAAAAAGTATGTGTCAAACAAAAAGACAAGTTGCAAATTCTAAAAAACCTAAAAAGATATTATAGTTCAATAAATCTTTCTATTGGTAACAGAATCATATGACCTGAATTAGGTTCATCGGGATCATTACATATGTCTTTCACCACTTCAATCAATCTCTCCGTTTGATTACTATCAATTTTTACCAAGATCATTTTGCTTTTCGGACTACTACCGGTAAAAGAGTCCATCAAACCTGCAAAGATGGGAATATTATGTGAGATTATATGATTCATACCAACCGAATCCGTAACATTCACATCGGAAATATCAATCTCCAAAAAAGCCGAGAGAATATCCTCCAACAACTCTATTCTGTTTAATATTATTATTGCAAGGTTCATTTGATATCAGCTAAAATGTTCGGATTCATATTCGTTGAGTATTCTCATAACTTCCTTTGGAGACGAACTTTTAATTAACGATTCCCGAAGACAGTCATTTCGGAGAAGTCTGGAAACACGAGCTAAAAATTGTAATTGTGTCTTTATATATTTTTTAGGATAGATAATCATAAAAAAAATCTTCACCGATTTACCATCAATCGAGTCATATTTTACACCCTTTTCATTAATTGCAAGAACCGGAAGTATTTCCGAACATCCGTCAATTCCGGCATGAGGAATTGCCACATTCCTACCTATTCCGGTTGAACACAATTTTTCCCGTTCTAAAATACCATTCATTACAGCATCTTTATCAATCTCGGGATAAACGGAGTGAGCTATTTCTACAAGCTTGCCTATTATTTCATCTTTCCTATTTCCATCAATACCGATCATTATGTTTTTTTCAGTTAAAAAATCCGTTAATTTCATTTTATTCCCACAAAATATTATTAATTTTGACTAATTTAGTCAAATTATTTCTTTAATATCTCCGTTCCATTCTCTTTTTCCCTATTTTTAATAGTTTCACCGGATCTAAAAAGACCATATTTAAAAGCAATCGGACCGATAATCTGATTTAATGTTATCGTTGCTATAAGAATTGCTTGAATATGAACTCCAATCTCCGGAAATTTTCTTAACACTTCGGAAAGAAGCCCGAAACTGATTCCGGCTTGAGTAATAAATCCCAACCAACTGTTTTCTCTTATTTTTTTTTCCGATCCGGCTATTTTTGTGCTGATAAATGATCCAATGTAGATCATCAATAATCTGGACAGGAAAATAACCAACCCGATTATCCATCCCGTCCTAAGAATATCAATATTTATTGAAGCACCCGTTATTGTAAAGAAAGCAACATACACCGGTAAAGAAATTTTGTTCATCCTTCTTAAAAAAACATGCCCGTAATTTGAAAAATTCCTTACCGTAAATCCTGCAACCATACAAATAAGAAGAGGTTCGATATTAATATTCATCTCATAATTATTGCTTATGTACGCACCTGCAAAACGGGTAAATTTAATTACAAAAAAACCGAGAGCGATGATAACGACCGAAAACTCAACTTTTATTTTATTGATTAGCAAAATTATAAATTTTCCAAGAAAAAACCCCAAAATAAATGCAATTAAAATCTCAAATATTAGAAAAATAAAAAATGAGAGTTCAAAACCATTATTTGGTTTCATTACCGTTGAACTTACCGAAATCACTAATGCAAACAGAATAATTATCAATACATCCATAATTACGGTGATACTAAGAATAGTGTTTGTGTACCTACCTTTTGCCTGAGTTTCATTAATAATTGCTATTGCAGATGAGGGAGACCTTGCTACGGAGATAATTCCGAATATCGATGATATGGCAATTCTAACGGGAACAGGATAAATCTTCATAAACGGGATTAATCCGGATAGAAGAAAAACAATTGTTGTTATACCTGTAAAAACTATAGCTGTTACTCCGATTGTTAAATACATTATCGGTTTGATGTCATTTATGATATCTTTAATCCGTAACTCCGATCCTGCATTGAACGCAATAAAAGCAAGTGCAAGGCTGTTAAGAAAAAGTAGATTTTCAACGGAATTTTCGGAATAAAATTTCAGAATAAACGGACCGAAAATCAATCCTGAGATCAGGTATCCGGTAATCTTAGGTAAACCTATATATTCAAAAAAATGTCCTGCGACAAAAGAAGAGAGTAACATAAACCCCATTATCAGTGTAGGAGAAATATGTTCGGAAGAAAATAATGATGTCCCTGAATTAAAAACAATCAGCATTGCAAATATTATTAACAAGAAAGTTATCAGTTTATTTTTCATCGGAAATATTTTCCTTTAATTTTGAATTTTTATATGTCCTTTTTTCAAAAAAAATGAGAATTAGCTTGGGACTGATTAATTCGAAAAAAAATGCGGCAATCAATACTATATATATTATTTCATCGGATAGTTTTGGAAAAAGAATTTTAAAACTGATAATTATTCCAAAAGAAATTCCACCCTTTGAAAGAAGAGCCAATCCTATTCCGTTGGAGATTTTAAAGGTTGAATCGAATGAATTAGACGCAACAAAGTTACCGACAACTTTCCCGATAATCCTAAACAATACAAATATTAGAATAGTAACAATACTTATTCCTACCTCAAAATTCCATCCGGCTCCAAGAATAATTAGCATAATTATATAAAACGGCTTTTCACCTTCACTAAAATAATTCAATGCCCTAACTCTGAATTTGCATGTGTTAGCCAAGGTAAATCCTGAAATAAATCCTATTATTAATGGAGAAAGTCCGAATTGAAAAGACATCCCCGATGAAAATGCCACTATTCCCGTCAAGAGCAACAAGAATTCCCCGTGCTTATATTTGTCTCGTGTTAATAAAAGAAAAACTACCACCGGAAGAATACTTGTGAAAACAGTCAGAAGTATCCATTTAGACATTATTAATGGTGAAACAATAGAATATGTAGCAGGATCAACAATACACAATAAAATACCGAACAAAAGGATAGCAATAAGTCCGTCAACACCGGATATATATCTAAGTAGATCAAAAAGGCGTTGATTGTCGAACTTAAAGCTTTTGTTCACTATAGCAAGAGCCGATTGAGCTGTTGAGAGAGCAGTAATCCCAAGCACTATTGAAACTATTAATATTTCATTAAAACTTAAACTTGACGTAAAATGCAAGGATACAAACATTGCGGTCATAACAAGAATAAAGGTAATAACAGCCTGGATCACTGTAATTGAAAAAAACTTTTTCGGTAACTTTCTAACCAGTTTTATCTCAAATTGAATACCATACAAATATCCTATCCATGCCAAACCAAATACTACAAACGGTTGAAATTTTTCTATTATTTCACCATCAAAGATATCCAATCCGCTTGATCCTAACAGCAAACCGAACAGGACGTATTCAATCCCCGTCAAAAAAATATTTTTTACTCCAAGTCCGAATTGTTTCCTTAGAAAGGTTATTCGTGATCCTATTAGTGATATCCCTGCAATGATTGCGATTGCAAACAGGAATTTCATTCTGATAATCTACATAATAGATAAAAAAAAATCAATACTTTGCTAAACATTCATTCAAATGAGAGTCATAAATTTTTATAAGAAAATCGGATTGATAATCAAATAAACAGATCATCCGGATGAAATTTATTTCCATATCTTATATAATATTATAATATTACTTAGGACGGTGAATATGGATTTATCTAAAAAAAATGAAAAAAACAACTACTCTCATGCTTCCAATGATAATGAATCGGAATCTTATTTTGGGAAATCAGTTAAAATTAAAGGGAATATAACATCACAGGATTCAATCCTTATTGAAGGCAAATTCAATGGAAATATCAATGTCAAAGAAACCTTAACCATCGGAGAAAGCGGAAATGTTAACGGGAAGATTGAAGCTAATTCTATCAATGTAATGGGGAAAGTAAAAGGAGAGATCAGAACAAATCAAAAACTTAGAGTTTTAAGTACTGCAAAAATTAAAGGAGATATCTTTTCCAATAGTGTTATAATTCAGGAAGGTGGAGTTTTTAACGGCAATATGAATATGAAGGAAAAAGAGACTAAATAAAACAAATATGATTGTATGTTTTTTTATTAGATACTTTTAACCTTTGTACCTTTTATTTTCATTATCCCTGATTTCAAAAGCTCTTCCGAACCGGAATGGACATGCAGAATGCCCCTGTAAAAACCTCTGATTTTTGATCTTGACAGCAGATATATTTTCCTTATATTTAATTCTTTATGAAACCGGATATGGATACTTCTCATTTTCTCGGCTAATTTTCTTAAATCTCTTTCACTTAACTCAATTCCAAATATATCATAAAAAGGAGGTAAAAAGAAAAAATCTCTATATTTTAATTCACGCTCCAAAAATTTCTCTTCGTCATTAATATTCTTAAGGGAATAATGGAAATCGAAAACAGAATAGACAACGATCTTTCCTTTGGTTGAGATAATATCTCTCAAACCATTTAAAAACGAGAATATTTGCTCACTTCCATTGTAATCATTCAGATCAAAGAAAGATTCAGGTTTTATAAAAATAACGGAATCAAAAGATTTTTCAGGTATGCAATTAACCTCGGAAGGAGTAAGAATAACAATATTATTCTTTTCATCTCTTTTTAAAATTGTTAAAAAATCTTTCGGTGATTTTTTTTCAAGATATTTAACGGAATTCTCACCGGACATCTTTTTAAGATTATTTTTAAGGGAATTCACACTAATATCTTCAACTATTTTCAACTCGGAATTACACTTTGAACATTTAGGGAAGCTACTGTCTGAAAAACTGCATGATTTACAACTTATTTCCCTATTTTTTACAACGGCTACCGAACCTCTGCAAGAAGGACATTTAAAAACACCATTACATTCGGAACAAAATAAAAATCTGCTCGATTCTTTTTTGCTTACCACAACAAGGACTCTGTTCCCTTCGGTAAAATCGTCTATTATTGTGTCAATCACTTGAGAAGGAGGAATCTTTGTCCCGGGATTAAGCTTCTTTACGGATATCGGTTTATATTTCCCATCTCTTTCATCCTTAATGTCTAACTTATCCCTATTGTAATAATAATAAGATGTCATATTGCCGTTTCCTTCGATAACGGGAACTCCCAGAATATCAGCTTTAATTCTTGCCGCTTCTCTCAGGTCAATACCGGATGAGATATTTTTATCATAAAAAAAAGATCCAGACTTCTCAATAATAATTGTTCCGTGATCTGCTATCGGAAGAAATATTACCGCCTCTCCCCCTCCGACAAATACCGATTTACCAACTCTTATTGATTGCCAAATATCCTCTCTCTCCTTATATTTCAGATTGGAATTATATATTTTTAACTCTGGAATCATTTTTTCATATTTAATCTTACTTAAACTGTTGGGAATTAATAAAACGGGAGTTTTCCCTTTCTTCTTCTCTTCTTCCCATAAAGTATTATATAAATCAATTCTATTATAGCTTATGAAAACTTTGTGCTCTCTTTCACAAAGCATACCCGACCGGTTTTGCCGCGGAAGAGTACCATTCCATTTCTTACCACCCTTAATTTTATAAAAGACATTTAATACCCCGTTACCACTTATTCTATCCAAATCTTTAAATGATTTCTTAAAAACAGATATATCGATATCCTCATGCTTAATGTACATGTTGGAAACGGAACGCATCGCAGGAGAGAGAGAAAGATCAAGAATCTTGCCCTGAGAAATTAAAAATCTATTTGAGATCTCAAGTACGAATTTCAGATATTTCTCGTCCGGAATATACTCATCATCAACTATACCGAGAATAGGCTTAACTTTCCCATTGTAATTCGAATCACAGTTAACCACCCATCCCGTAGTTAATCTATTCCAAACAGGGACAACAACTCTTTTACCGTTTCTTATTAAATCTGGATTGCCTCTGTATTCATAGGAAAAATTTTCATTTGTATTTAAAGAAAGTGAAACTTCAACCTTCAACGACCTAATCTCCTTTTACTATCGCCAACACTTTCTCCATATCACTCCATGTCTCCCACTTTACACGAGACACATCTTCTCTACTTTTTTTATGAAGTATAAATGCCGGATGATAGGTTGGAATCAGAGGAATATCCATATAACTGAATAGATTCCCCCTGACACGCGAGATCGGATAATTTGCATTAAGCATTGTATTAAGAGCAACTTTCCCAAGGCATACAATTACTTTGGGATTTAAAATTTTTATCTGCTGTTCCAGATAAGGGATACACGCCTCCACCTCATCCTTCTGCGGATCCCTATTGTTTGGTGGACGACATTTTACAATATTTCCGATAAACACCGATTCTCTCGAATACCCCATCTTTTCAATTATTTTCTCAAGCAACTGTCCGGCTTTCCCGATGAAAGGTCTCCCGAACTTATCCTCCGTTTCTCCAGGTCCTTCGCCGACAAACATTATATCCGGTGCCAAACATCCTTCCCCCGGTACGTAGTTTGTCTTTCCTTTATGGAGAGGGCATTTTTTACATAACAAAATCTTTTGTGAAAGTTCTCGTAATTCGGAAGAGGGATCAGGAATTTTTTTCTCGACAAAATTCGCACCTATCTCTTTATAAAATTTTAGGATATCGGATATTTCAGTCATTTAATTCTTCTATTCTGATTAAGACTCTCAATTTCATCCCATAATTTATTTGCAATTTCCCATTTCTTCATTTTCTTATTTGCCTTCATACCATTATCTGAAATAAAATACACTTGATTATCATCAACATCAAAAGCAGGATTATTTTCTGAGATCTCATTTAACACCAAAAGATCCAGATTCTTATTCTTGAATTTTTTGTTCCCATTCTCAAATATATTCTCGGTCTCGGCAGCAAATCCCACCAATAATTGATTTTTCTTTTTTCTCCCGAGTTCGGAGAGTATATCAGGATTTTTAACAAGTCTCAATGTCAGGGTATCATTAT
>Ga0256846_1000709_pt1 | contig 12381 bp, 12 predicted proteins | sample TevniametaG_FD_189098 | JGI IMG/M metagenome (GOLD analysis project Ga0256846, IMG submission 189098) | Tube worm associated microbial communities from hydrothermal vent at the East Pacific Rise, Pacific Ocean - Tevnia | ecosystem: Host-associated > Annelida > Integument > Unclassified ...
GCCGGGCTGCACAACCTGCCTTGCAATGAGGTCACAGTCCAGGGTAACAACGCCTCTGTGCCTTAGCCTTGAACATACAAGGCTCTTGCCTGAACCGGCAGATCCTGTAACCCCGATTTTCACAATCCTGGCATCTGTATCATTCATTATACCGGCACCCTTTTATGACCATCCTGTATAAAATTTGACTTATACCCCGGAATCATGATATTTTTCAAGCTCATTTTTACTCATAGACAGAAAGGATTTAAGTATTGTGGAAAGGACATTATCAATCATAAAACCCGATGGGGTTGCAAAAAATATAATCGGTGAAGTCATAAAACGCTTTGAAGCAGACGGAATCACAATTGCTGCCATGAAAATGATTCATCTCACCAAAAAACAGGCACAGGGATTTTATGCTGTTCACAAAGAGCGCCCTTTTTTTGACAGCCTCACCGACTTCATGACATCAGGCCCCATTGTGGTAATGGTTCTGGAAGGTGAAAACGTCATTGCAAGAAACAGAAAGCTCATGGGAGCAACAAACTTCAAGGAAGCTGAAGAAGGCACAATCAGAAGGGACTTTGCAACAGACATAGAAAAAAATGTTGTACACGGCTCAGATGCACCTGAAACGGCTGCATTTGAAATCGGATATTTTTTCAACGACCTTGAAATTCATTCCCGCTAAACCCATCAAGATCCAGATAAAATTATTCAAGGCTGCACTGCACCCCTGTACAGGGCCGCAGCCTTGAATTTAAGCCTGGCAATAGCCCTCAGGGTCAATTTCAACACATTCAAACCCAAGCTGGCTCAGCACAGCATCAAGCCCCATCATACTGCGTTCCTTTTTCAGTTTTCCCAGCATCGAAGGCTCAACCTCAATTACGGCTTTTGCGCCTGAGCATCTCACCCTTACCTGTGCAAAGCCTGATTCCTTTAAAAAAAGCTCTGCCCTGTCCACACGGTACAGATCCTTTGCCCTGATTTCAGTGCCTGTGGGAATTCTTGTTGCAAGGCATGACTGGGATGGCCTGTTCCATGCACAAAGCCCAAGATCCCTTGAAAGCATTCTTATATCGGCCTTTGCCAGGCCCGCATCTGCAAGAGGCGCCAGAAACCCAAGCTCCTGCGCTGCTTTCAGCCCGGGCCTGACCTGTTTCAGATCATCCATATTAACTCCGTGAACAAAAAATTGTATCTTCATTTTCTCAGCCTGTTCCCTTATTATGGAAAACATATGTTTCTTGCAGTGATAGCACCTGTCTTCATGGTTGCGCACAATCTTTGTGTTCTGAAAAATATCTGTTTCAATACATACAAGATCCACGCCTGCCTGTTCTGCATTTCTTCGGGCACTGTCAATTTCCCCTGATGGAGCCAGCCTGGAATCCACACATATTGCAATTGTCTTTCCGGGGCAGGCGCGTGCTGCCGCAGCCAGAAGAAAAGCGCTGTCAATACCTCCTGAGCAGGCCACAGCAATGCTGCCCATTTTTTCAAGAATTTTTTCAAGGTCTGCCATGCCTTTGTGCATCTGATCCATTCCCAGCCCTGTCCTGCATTTAATTTATTCTTCACAGAGGATAATTTTTCTTGACTAAATATCAGGTTTGTTATATTAAGCCAAACATTAAATCTGCTGGGTGATCGTCCAACGGCAGGACTACGGACTCTGACTCCGTCAATTAAGGTTCGAATCCTTATCACCCAGCCACTTAAAAAAATCAGGGCTTTCAGCAAATTCTGCTGAAAGCCTTTTTTGTTCATGCACCGTCAAAAAGATATTGACACATATATGGTTGTATGGATAATCATGGATATCATGAAAAAAACTATTTTCCTTATTGTCACCATCATTTTATTCAGCAGCATCCCGGTTAAGGCAGGAGCATATTCCGTTCAGACCGGTCAGAAAGACCAGAAAGGAATCTGCCTGACCATATATAACCGGAACCTGGCCCTTGTCAGGGACATGAGAACAATCACCCTGCCCAAAGGCATAAGCATCCTGGAATTTCAGGATATAAGTGCCATGATCAAGCCTGAAACCGCTATTTTCAAAGGAAAAGGCATTTCTGTGCTTGAACAGAATTTTGAATTTGATCTTCTGACGCCCGAATCCCTTCTGAAAAAACAGGTGGGAAAAACCGTAACCCTTATAAAGACCAATCCTGAAACAGGAGAGGAAAAACGGATCAATGCGCAGGTATTGTCCGCAGCACACGGGATTGTGCTGCGCACTGACCAGGGCATTGAAACAGGGATTCCAGGACGTCTTGCCTTTAAGTCTGTACCGGAAAACCTGAGAACATCTCCCACTCTTACCATGGAAGTTGCAAGCAGCACAAAAGGGCAGAAAAAGGCAGAGCTTGCCTATCTTACATCAGGGCTTTCCTGGAAGGCAGATTATGTGCTCAGGCTCAACAAGAATGATACGGCATTTGACCTGAAAGGATGGGTCACCTTAACCAACAGAAGCGGAGCCGGCTACAGGAATGCCCATGTTCAGCTTGTGGCCGGAAAAGTGAATATTGTTCCGGAACGCACATACCGCAATGAACTGATGTCAATGGCCAGAAAAGCTGCTCCCGTGGCTGACCAGTCCTTTTCAGAAGAGAACATGTTTGAGTATCACCTTTATTCCCTTAACCGCACCACAACCCTTAAAAACAACCAGACCAAGCAGGTGGCCCTGATTCAGGCCCAGAATGTGCCGTGCCGCAAGGAATACGTGATTTCAGGCAATACAGGATACAGGAGGATCAGCACAGATGGCTCTGCCGGAAAACTGGATGCAGTGGTGTATATAAGTTTTGACAACAATGAAAAAAACAGACTTGGAATGGCACTTCCCGCAGGCGTGGTCCGGGTTTACAAAAAAGATTCCAGCAACAGCATGCAGTTTGCAGGAGAAGACAGGATCGACCATACTCCTGACAGGGGCACCATCAGCCTGAAGCTTGGATCAGCATTTGACATTACAGCAGAAAAAAGACACATTGATTACAGAAAACTTGGCACCAGCCATGCTCCCGTGTATCAGTCAAAATACGAAATAACAGTTAAAAATGCCAAACATGAAGATATTGAAGTCAGATTCATAGAAAAATTTCATGGCCAGTGGCAGATCCGGCAGGAAAGCCTTGAACATGTCAAGGTATCAGCGTTCCAGGCAGTATGGATTGTTCATGTTCCTGCCAGGGGGAAAAAAACTTTTTCATATACAGTACAGATCAGAGGCACCAGATGATGAACACAAATGAGCTGAAGAAAAAAAATCTTATTGCCCAATGGGCATTTGACACCCGCCCTATTCTGGGAAGGCTGCATTTATGGCTTGAAGATGTTGAAATAGAATGGATAAGGGGCCAGGCAGATGATGACCTGAATGATTCCATTTCATTTACCGATGCAAGAACAGAAAGAATGCTGGCCATGACTTCTGCTGTCACTGCCCTGGGCACAAGACTGTTCGGCCGGTTTGGAGAAGGAAAGGGGCTTTCAAAATCAGAGCTCAACCTTGTAAAAAAAGATGCAGATGCCATTTCAGCCTATGCAATGAGTGAAAGCCTGTGGTACCTTTCAAGGACCCTTCCTGAAAACCATGCTATCATGGTATGCCTTGGCGAAGGCCTCATGCCCAAGGCAGGCGAGACATCTGAAATGGGGGCAAATCCCCTGCTCGGGTTCGGCAGGATATATGCACGGCCTGAAGTTGCAAAATTCCTTGAGAGCTGCGTTGAAAAACTGATCAATGACAGCTCATATTCATGGGAAGATTTCAGAAGGGAAACAGCTCTCAAGGATATTATTGTATGGGGAGCTGCCATTGACACGCTTGAGAACACATCAAGGTTTGCAAAGGGAGAGGAAACAGGGCCATTGACCGTGCTTCATCTTTTTGACCAGCCCCTTGCAATATCAGATCAGTATGAGGGATACACAGGCACATTGATCCTGCCCGAAGAAGTTGTGGAAAAAGCAGAAGAAAATTCTCTTCTCATAAATTATTTCACACCAAGAGAAAAAATAGCAAAAGCCATAGAAATGACATATCCAGGCATCAGCCCTGAGAATATCCATGTATGGACGCTCAGGGGAAAAAGCCGGGAACCCAGAATAGGAAAATTATGGGATGAATGGCACAAGGCAGGAGCGCATCTTGTGGATGAGAACTGGACACTTCCCACGGGCATACATCCTTTTACTGATTCAGGAACTTATGCTCCAACCTATGCTGTGGGAACATGGAAAGATGAAAAAGACAGAACCCATCTGTTCCTTGTTGACGGATATGCAGCATCTGCCGAAGCAATACAGGCTGCAAGCCTTGCCCCGATTCTGGGCATACATGCATCTCTTGCGGTTCTGTCCTCAAAATTCTGTTTCAGGTTTGACAAGGATGCTGCAATAATGAAACTTGACCCTGATGCAGATGATTTTCATGAAAAATTCATAAAAGCAGCCGGAGAGAATGCAGATGAAGCACTTGCTGAAATCTATAGAGAAAGCATAAAAACCGCAAGAAACGCCGGAATTCCCCTGAAAAAACGGACAATCAGCGCAGATGACCTGATTGCGGAAAAAAAATGGCAGGCCCTTGCAACCTCCGGATACATGCTGACTGACCCGTATTCAGGTTCTCCCGGAGTAACATACAAGGACAATAATACATATGAGGTTACAGTGCGCCTGACAACCAGCAAAGCTGACAAGCGCATCAGATTCGCCCTGCGCCTGCTTGAGAACCCAGGCCAGAGCAAGCTTGTGTTCAGCCCGCTTCTGAACAGGTTTCTCAAGGGTGAAGACTACAGGACAAGGGCTGTCAAGATTTCAGATTCAGGAAGGATAAGAAACGAGCTTCAGACTCTTTGCACAGATGCGCTGGAGCATTTTCAGGACACCATGGTGTTAAGGTTTGAAAAAATCCCGAAAGCCACGATCTCTGAAGATGAACAGAAACTGCTGTTTGAAATTCTGACATGGTATAAAGACAATTATCCGATCTGGTTTGAATGGCTGGACCTCAAGAAAAACTGAATTTTAAAAAAGGAAAGACATGAGCGGATTTAAGATAAATTTTCCTGGAAACAAAAAAGTTGATGTTGAATTTTACAATTTTATCATCAGAACAGACCAGTCCCGTGAAAACGGAGGCGATGAAAGTGCGCCAGAGCCGTTTGATGTTTTCATTGCATCCATTGGGGCATGTGCAGGCATTTATGCAAAATCATTCTGCGATATAAGAAAAATTGATACCTCTGCCATGAACCTGTTTGTGGATGTGGTATTCAAGGAAGGCAAAAAACTCATGGATCAGATAAACATAAGCCTGCACGTTGATTCAGATTTTCCTGCAAAATACGAAAAGCCGATTATAAAAGCCATGAGCAGCTGCGCTGTCAAGAATCAGCTTCACCCGGACATAAAGGTCGTAACCACGGTTGTCAGAAAATAAAAAAACATTGCTGAGCCTGCACAGGGAAATACCTAAAACGGCTGAATTGTCCTGGTATTTTTTTCCCTGTTGATTTTCTCGATACTGATCACGGCATGGTCTCTTACATTTGCAATGTGGTGCCTTAAAATTTCAACAGCACCGGGGATATCTGAATTCTCAATACATTCATAAAGCCTTATATGCTCTGAATCCACCTTTTCCATTGGTGTCACAAAAAGGATATTGCCCCTGTACTTAAGATACAGAAGATCAAAAAGAGATTTCAGAGTATTAACCTGAAGGGTGCAGCCTGACAACTGCGCAAGGGTCAGATGAAACTGCATGTCCTTTAAAAGGCGTTCCTTGAGATAAATATCACGAACTGCATCAAGGTGATCATTCAATGCCTGTTTTAAGGTTTTCAGCCCTGATTTTGTTATCTTCTTTATGGTTTTTTCAAGCAGGGATGTTTCTATAAGTTCCCTGAACTCATAGATTTCTGTAATCTCTTCAAGGCTTATTTTTTCTGTATAATATCCCCTGTTGGGCTCATGGCGGACAAGACCCTGGAATTCCAGCCGTTTCAGAGCCTGAATCACAGGAGTTGTACTCATGCCAAGCTTTTTTGCAAGGTCTCCATATGAAATTTTCTGTCCCGGTATGATCTCATTTAAAAAGAACATGCGGCGGATGCCCATGTAGGCTTCCTGAGTGAAATCATCCTTTGTTTTTCTTTTGGTTTTCATTTTTTTTTCCATGAAGTGAATAAATATACCAAGGAAATGATAAAATCAATTGTAAAAACATAAGAGTATGTTATCCAGTTTCTTCTTGACACGGCTCTTACAAAAATATACATGAATATGAGTATTTAATTAAATATTTGATTAAATTTAAAAATGAATTTTTTTCCAAGGAGAACTAACAATGGCCCTGACATTCATGGAAGGCAATGAAGCCCTTGCCAGGGGAGCGATTGCTGCGGGCTGCAATTTTTTTGCAGGCTATCCCATAACGCCGGCAACAACAATTTTCAACAGCATGCTCAAAATGCTGCCTCCAAGAGGAGGAATCTGCATCCAGGGGGAGGATGAGATTGCTTCAATGGGGTATTGCATAGGAGCATCCATGGCAGGCAGAAAAGTGTTAACTGCCACATCAGGCCCTGGAATCAGCCTGTACAGCGAGCAGATCTCATTTGCCATCGGCAGCGAAATACCTGTTGTAATCGCAGATGTGCAGCGCCTCGGGCCTTCCACCGGCTCAGCCACAAGAGGTGCTGACGGAGATATCCAGTTTTTAAGATGGGGAAACACGGGCGGAGTTCCCGTTATCGTGCTTGCTCCCAAAGATGCGCTTGACTGTTATATTCTTGCTGTTCATGCATTCAACTATGCAGAGGAATTCAGATGTCCTGTGTTCATTGCTTCCAACAAGGAAATAGGAATGACAAGGGAAAGCTTTGATCTTGATTCAGCAGAACTGCCTCCCATTATTGAACGCAGGCGTTTCAACGGGGATTCATACCTGCCGTTCAGGGCAGAGCCTGACAAAGCTCCTGATTTTCTTCCCATAGGAGGCAGCACAATAGTAAGGCAGACATCATCAACACACGGGCCTGACGGATATATCACAATTGATCCTGATGTTATCGAAGCAACCCAGGAAAGGCTCAGGTCCAAAATTATCAGTGCAACCGACAGGATTGCATTGTATGAGCAGAATATCTCTGACAGTGCAGATACCCTTGTCATAAGTTACGGCATAACCTCACGGGCAGTGGATGATGCTGCAAAAGCACTTGCCAGGAAGGGAAACCCGGTTTCAACCCTCAGCCTTAAGACCATATGGCCGGTTCCTGAAAACCTGATCAGGCAGGCTGCTGCGTCCCATAAAAAAATTGTAGTGATTGAAATGAATCTTGGACAATATGTCAATGAAATAAAACGGGTTCTCTGCGACAGGGAAATAAAATTTTACGGGCAGATGAACGGTTTGATGATTTCGCCTGCAAAAATCATGGAGGTAATTGAAAATGGATAGTTTTCTGAATCACAGCAGGCCCCTGGTATACTGCCCCGGGTGCACACACGAAAATATCACAAAAAGCCTTGACAAAGCCCTTGTAAAGCTCGGCCTTCCGGCAGACAGAACTGTGATCGTAACAGACATAGGATGCTCAGGCCTGTTTGACACGTTTTTCAATGTGCATGCACTTCACGGAATCCATGGCCGGGCACTTACCTATGCATCCGGCCTTAAACTTGCCAGGCCTGAGCTTAACGTGATTGTCACAATGGGGGACGGAGGCCTTGGAATCGGCGGTGCACATGTGCTTGCAGCCTGCCGCAGAAACCTTGATCTGACCCTTATCATACTCAACAATTATAATTTCGGCATGACAGGAGGCCAGTATTCTGCAACAACCCCGTCAGATGCGCTTGCAGGCTCTGAATTTCTCAACCGGGCCGAGGTGCCGATTGATATATGCTCTGTTGCACAAAGCGCCGGAGCAACCTATATAGACAGATGCTCAGGCCTTGACAGAACCCTTGCCGACAGAATCCTGAAAGCAATACAGCACAAGGGCTTTTCCATTATTGAAACCCTTGGAATGTGCACGGGAAGATTTACCAAAAGAAACAAACTGACCCCTTCTGATCTTGAAGAAAAAGCCGGTCAGGTTCCTGTGGCAGGCGGGCCTGTCAAACAGAACCAGAGGCCTGAATATGGTGAGAGGTACGCAGAGCTTGCAGCCGGATGCAGTCCCTTCCCGGAGCCTGTGAAAATTGGACAGAAAGTCAGCCTTGAAAACTTTTCACGCCAGGAAGTTGTAATTCTGGGCAGTGCAGGCATGAGAATCGTGACAGCCGGAGATCTTGTCTGTTATTCAGGCTTAAGTGCAGGCATGCATGTTTCCATGAAAAACGATTATAACATCACTGTTCTCAGGGGCCAGTCAGTCAGCGAGATCATTATTTCTCCTGAAAAAATCGGATATCCCGGAATCAAGTCTCCCACGGTTGTGCTTGCACTGAGCGATGAAGGAGTTCAGCGCAGAAAAAACATCTTTGCAGACCTTGGGCCTGACACCTTTGTCTTAAAGGAAAAAAGTGTTGATATTCCACAAACCCCTGCAAATGTCCTTGAAATTGATTTCAGGGCCCTGAAAATCAAAAAACAGGACTGGGCGCTTGCATCCCTTGGCGTAATGGCAAAAAACGAACAGGCCATCAACAAAGAAATGCTTGATCATGCCCTGAAACAAAGGTTTAATGAAAAAGTATATCAATTGTCCATGAAGACACTTGAAAAAATATTATAGCTCATGAATACTTAGTGAGTGCAATAAACGGTTCCGGGCAGGGCAGGATACCACAGGCCTTTCCGGAACCGTGTTATTTTTCAGATCCAGGATAAAATATTTATCTGCGACATAAATAATGGACATTGAAAGGATCATGTTCCATTTCCAGGACATCGATCTTTTCAAAACCTGCCTGTTCAAGCATCTGAAGTGCTTTATGCCTTCCCCACATCATGCCCAGTCCTGTCCCTCCATTTACAAATCCAACAGGCATGCAGTGCATAAGACTGACCCCGTACAGAAAAGGTCCCATTGGATGTTCAAGATTGCCTGCTATACTGGTCTGCGCATCAATATCAACCATGGAAAACATTCCGCCCGGTGCAAGCATCCAGACAATTCCCTTAAGCGCTGCCATGGGCTGTGTCTGGTCGTGGATGGCATCAAATGCCGTGATATAGTCAAATTTCTGTCTGAACCTTTCATCATTTTCAATCAGGGCTGCGTCCTGGACCATAAAATTTATGTTTCCAAGCCCCTGCGCTTTTTCACGCCCTGTTTCAACTGCCTGCTCATGGTTGTCAATGCCGGTGAAAACCGAATTGGGAAAGCGCCTTGCCATTAATATAAGCGCAACGCCCTGCCCGCATCCAAGATCACATACCCTTATGCCCTTTTCCAGGCGCTCAACCAGCCTGCCTTTGTCAACGCATGGCAGAAACTTTTCCACAAGCACTTTTTCATGTTTGGCATCTGACAATTGTGCCATAAAGGACTGGAATTCAGGGTAAAATGAAAAATCCACACCTTCTCCTGTAACAAAGCCTTTTTCAACCTGGTCCATAGCGCACCTGGTAAGGAGAGGAATTTCCTGGGTATATACTCCCAGATTGGAGTCACCGGAATCGGTTGTCAGAAACTGTGCATGTTCTTCCGGCAGATAATATCTGTCTTCACCGGCACTGTCCTGATCAACCTCAACAATCCCGCCACAGGCCACAACTCCCATCCATTCCCTGACATACCTGGCATTCAGGCCTGCTTTGTCTGCTATTTTCTCCACAGGTTCCGGCCCGTCCATTTCAGCCATGACATCAAAAAGCCCTGCCTTATATCCAATTCCCATGGCCAGGTTCAAAGCGCCATGATTCAGAATTTCAATCATCCTGCTGCTGAATTCATCTGCATTCATCAATCATATTCCTCACTATTTTATTTTATATGACAAATCTCCATTGACCATAATTGTCCAAATAGATATTACCGGTATTCAAATATACTGAAGTTTTAAAAAAAATACGATACAATATTGAAACACATATATTGATGGTTCCAGGATATGAAGAAAATAATGACATGGATATGGAAATTTCTTTTAAAGCTCGTTGCAGCAGGTATTGTTCTCTCCATCCTGCAGGTGTTGACACTTAAATACATTGACCCGCCATTTACGCCGGAAGTGGCACTGGAATGGATACAGTCCGTCATAAACCATGATCCTGGCCGGCGCCCACAATATTCATTTACAAAGCTTGAAAAAATTTCCCCCAATTTACAAAGGGCAGTTCTTGCCGGCGAAGACCAGCGTTTTCTTCTGCATCACGGATTTGATTTCAGGGAAATACACCAGGCGTTCATGGGCATGATAAAAGATCACAGGCTCAGGGGAGCCAGCACCATTACAATGCAGGCTGCAAGGAGCATGTTTCTGCTTCCCAGCAGAAGCATCGCAAGAAAGCTTGCAGAAATGTACTATACCGTGCTCATGGAAATTTTCTGGTCAAAATACAGGATTCTTGAAATATATCTTAATACAATTGACTGGGGAACAGGCGTAACAGGCGCACAGGCAGGTTCACAAAAATATTTTTCAAAAAATGCCTGGAACCTGACCCCTGCCCAGGCAGCTTTGATGGCAGCAGTGCTGCCAAGCCCTCACAAATGGTCAGTGACCCACCCTGATGCCCGTGTAAAGGCAAGGCAGAGAAGAATCATGAAATTCATGAAAATGATGAAACTGCCGAAAATATGAGGGAAGCAAATTCCGTAGATAAAAAACAGACCAGATTCAGCAAACCGCTGTTTTATTTTGTTAAGATGCATTCAAAGGATAAGGACAGGAACAAAGCATTAACAGCAACCAGAGCTGTAAATCCAATACAGTCTGGTGCTGATAAACGCCTGACAAACCATTCTGAGCAGTCAGGTTTGTCAATTAGCTGTGATCGCAGCTAAAAAATGGGGTGAGTGAAGGGACTTGAACCCTCGACTCCCAGGGCCACAACCTAGTGCTCTACCAACTGAGCTACACCCACCACAAAAAAACTTGCTCTATCTATCAGATTCCTTCTCCTTTTTCAACAGTTTTTTAATATCAGCCCAGGGGCGGGTGCATATAAAAAAATAAATATTGAGCCATGTACCCGGCAAAGAGCAGGACAACCTGGTTTGCTTAATTCAGCCAGGACGTCATGTCCTTTGCCTGGAAATCACGGGTTCACTATTGTTCTGCTTATCCCGAATATTTCATAAGTTTTACTAAAAAGAGTGGCAAAATCTTCGAAAATATTATATAATTCAATAGGTTAAAAAGAATTAAAACGAAGATTTTGCCATAACACTTTGTACCACAAAAACTATAAGATTCGCAAGATGTAAAGGCCGTCAAATTCAAGTAAATTTTAAGGGTGGAGAAATCACTTCTGATGCCGGGGCAATCCTTTTGAATCGGGCAGATAAAAAAATAAACCTTCTGGACCGTATTGCTTCAGGATTCAATGATCGCCGTTGTAAAGGAAAAATCAGACATAAAATTGGTGATATGCTCAGGCAGAGAGTCTATGGTCTGGCCCTGGGGTATGAAGATTTAAATGATCATACTAATCTGCGAAAGGACACTGCAATACAAACTGCTGCAGGAAAAAACAAGGTGCTTGCCAGCAGTTCCACCCTGTGCCGATTTGAGAATGCCGCAGACCAGCAGTTATGCAGGGATATAAACAAGGCCTTTGTCGAAGTTTTTATTGAATCTTTTAAAAAAGCTCCCAAACAAATTATTCTGGATTTTGATGCAACAGATGATCCTGTACATGGAGATCAGATTGGTAAATTTTTTCATGGATATTACAATCATTATTGTTTCCTGCCTTACAAAATTTATCACAGGATGCGGTCTTGTTAATGAACTGACAGAAGCCCGTGAGGAAAAAAGATTAAGAGCCATAATAAAAAGATATTTCAGTTATGGGCTTTTGATAATAGATGAACTTGGCTACGTTCCTTTTTCCAAAGAAGGAGCAGAACTTCTCTTTCAGGTTCTGGCAGAACGCCATGAGCGCAAGCCTGTGATAATAACAACCAACAAGGGATTTGGAGACTGGACTCAGATTTTTGGAGATCCATCTCTTACTGCAGCCCTGCTGGATCGAGTGACCCACAGAGCACATGTAATAAATTGTTCCTGGCAAAGCTACAGACTATCTGAGGCATTAAAGACCAGCAATGGAAAAAATTATTGAAAATCACAAAACCATTGGGGTGGTCATGACCACCCCAATGGTTTTTCCCCAAGCTGAAACTGGTTCAACTTTGGGAAATATTTTTTTAATCAGGGTGGGTCAAATTTGGGTTATAAAGGTGGGTC
>Ga0256846_1000710_pt1 | contig 12379 bp, 9 predicted proteins | sample TevniametaG_FD_189098 | JGI IMG/M metagenome (GOLD analysis project Ga0256846, IMG submission 189098) | Tube worm associated microbial communities from hydrothermal vent at the East Pacific Rise, Pacific Ocean - Tevnia | ecosystem: Host-associated > Annelida > Integument > Unclassified ...
AATTTCTTTAGTTGAGTTATTCTGGACAAAACATATGAGCTCAAAATTAATTGCGTAGCCTGTTGTTTTATACCATTTAGGATCGATGTCAAAGGTATGCTCCATTACAGTATCTGCACCGGCGGCAAGGGTAATTCCCTCACCTTTAGCGTCGTTGTTCATGTTACGCTCAACCCAGAAGAGGCTATCTTGAGTTTCCCATTTATACGCGATATGACTTTCGTTAATAATAAAGTGAACCTTTCCGGTTAATTCCGCATCACTTTCGTTGGTGATAGTAGCGGTAAGCTTGCCAGTCGCACTCAAATATCCATCGGGAGTAAACTTTTTCTCAAGTTTAATGCTTACAGGCGCTTCAATACCCATACGTTTATCCACTTTAGGTTTAATACGCTGTTTATAAATAGATCTTGTGGGACTTGCCATGATCTGCTTTAGAATACCGTCAACAAGAGATGTTGGAAACTGAGTAACTTCATAGTATTTTTCGCGGGTTACAGCAGTTTTCGTTTTGAAAGGATCGATTCCACGAGTTCCGTGATATTCAACGATGACGGCTTTTTTGCCGTACTCTTCTCTATAGTCTTCAGCTGCAAGTGTAGCGCCAGGACACCACCTGTCGTCAGTGCTGGTTACAACCTCTAGCACTGGATTGCGTTGCACACCTGCGAATGCCGTAAGCGGCAGTAACAGAGTTAACCCCACTAATAATACTTTTTTCATGATTCTTTAACCCCCTTTATTCAAGGTCTTAGTGTTTTTAGTGATAGTTTGGTTTTTATAGTAACACAGTACACTTCCTTAGCTAAAAGCAATAACTTTGTTTTTACGCTAGGGATAAACACTGTATTTTTATCGATGCTTAAAATCATTTTTTCTCTTCCCCTAATAATTAAATAGTCTTAACTATAGCTACAGGGGGTGATTTTCTAAAAGTTTCTTGGGAGAAACAATTTCGACCTCACCGCCAGCTACCTAAGCATCAATATTGCTCCCTTTCACCGATAAATAATATTAGGTCAATTATAATAAAAGTCAAGCCCTTTTCAATATATAATATCTCTTCTCTAACTTAAAAACACTTCCTTTCCTGATAAAAAAGGGACCCCCTTAGGGGGTCCCTTAAAATCTTGACTTACTTAGAGTTCTTAATGAACTACAAGAACCTTTTCAACATCCGACTTAGCGCCTACGGTGGCCTTGATAAAGTACACACCTTCAGGCATATCGTTGGCTGAAATTGGTATTATATTTAGTCCGGCAGTGGCTGTTCCTGAATAAAGAGTCTTTACAGCGCGTCCGGCAACATCAAATAGGACTACATCAACATCAGCTGCAGAACTAATGGATAGTGCAAGCTTGCTATTATCTGAAATTATTTCAGGTATATTTAGGGAAAATCCTTTAGAATTATCTTCAAGCTTGGGATTATACTCCGCAACTGAAGTTGCTACCATAGGAATCCATGCGCCTTGGTAAATTTCCTTTGTTTTGTCATTCTGCATAAAACAAACTAACTCAAAGTTCGCCGGATTGTTGGTGGTTTCATACCACTTGGGATCTATATGGAATTCATGCTCCATAACTACATCTTCACCAATATTAAGAGTAATTGTCTCTCCGCTGGCATTGTTATTCATAGAACGCTCAAGCCAGTAAAGACTATCACGACCTTCCCACTTAAAGGGAATGTGATTTTCGACAATTGCGAAATGAACCCTACCTGTTATTTTACGGTTGTCTTCATTAGCAATCTTGGCTACTAATTTAACGCTACTGCTGAGATATCCCTTGGTGAGATTTAAGGTCTTGCTAAGCTTAATGCTTATGGGTGCGTTAACAGTCATGCGTTTTTGAACCTTAGGTTTAATAAGATTGAGTACGCCTTTATAAATACTTATTGTGTGATGGCCGCCAACTTGTTTCAAAACGCCATCAACAATGGAAGTAGGAAATCCATCTACATTGTAATATTTTTGACGTGCCCTAGAGGCTACGTTCTGGAAAGGATTATCATGAAGGGTTCCGGGATACTCAATAACAACAGCTCTTTTCCCGAATTCCTCTCTGTAAGCTTCCGCTGCCATTGCTGCGCCTGGACAATTATAGCAGTAAACACTGCTTATAACCTCTAACACAGGGTTACGTTTCACGCCTGCAAGTGCTGCAAACGGCAACAATAAGCTTAATCCCACTAATAATACTTTTTTCATGATTCTTTAACCCCCTTTATTCAAGGTTTTAGTACGTATATTGCTCCCTTCAGCTATAAATAATATTAGGTCAATTACAATAAAAGTCAAGCCCTTTTCTATATATAATATCTCTTCTCTAACTTAAAAACACTTCCTTTTCTGATAAAAAAGGGACCCCCTTAGGGGGTCCCTTAAAATCTTGACTTACTTAGAGTTCTTAATGAACTACAAGAACCTTTTCAACATCTGACTTAGCGCCTACGGTGGCCTTGATAAAGTACACACCTTCAGGTATATCGTTGACTGAAATTGGTATTATATTTAGTCCGGCAGTAGCTGTTCCGGAATAAAGGGTCTTTACAGCGCATCCAGCTGCATCAAATAGAAGTACATCTACATCAGCTGCAGAACCTACTGAAAGAGCAACAGCACTCTTGTTAGAGATGAATTCAGGAACGCTTATTGAAAAGCCTGTGTATCCATCTTCTGCGATACCGGTAGGTTCGTAGTTATATTCGAGTTCAACGGGTTTACCGCCGCCATCGTCTACGGTGAGGTGGAGAAGAGGCTTATGATCTTTCGGACAGTTTATGCTGGCCTGGAATTCAAAAGGATCGTCGTTGTTGGTTACGGAATTACCCGCGTCACAAGCGCCCCAGGTAGCTGTGGAATCGAATATTGTTATTTCAGGGTCGGTTGTGGAAAGCTTTCCTGTAAGACTTGCCCACTTTTCTTTGCCGGAATTCTTAAGAGTAACCAGATACTTAGCTTTTTCACCACGGTTGATTTTGTTGTCATTGCCATCATTGAAAACGGAATGCTTATATTCAACAGCTAACGGGAACATTAATGGAATCCATGCGCCTTGGTGAATTTCTTTAGTTGAGTCATTCTGAACAAAGCAAATCATCTCAAAATTAGGAGCAGCACCTGTAGTTTCAAACCACTTAGGATCGATGTCAAAGGTATGCTCCATTACAGTATCTGCACCGGCGGCAAGGGTAATTTCTTCTCCGTCGCCTTTATTAAGCATATCGCGCATAACAAAGAAAAGGCTGTCCTGACCTTCCCATTCATATGGGATATGACTTTCGTTAATAATAAAGTGAACCTTAGCAGTTAGTTCCGCATCACTTTCGTTGGTGATAGTAGCGGTAAGCTTGCCAGTCGCACTCAAATATCCGTCGGGAGTGAATTTTTTCTCAAGTTTAATGCTTACAGGCGCTTCAACACCCATACGTTCATCTACTTTAGGTTTAATATACTGGTTATAAATAGAGCTAGAATGACTTCCTCCGCCATGTTTGAGAACACCGTCAATCATAGATGTTGGAAATCCGGTAACGCCGTAATAGTCTTCACGTTTTTTAGCTGTTGGGGTAAGAAAAGGATTACCTCCAAAAGAGCCTTGATATTCAACGATAACGGCCTTATTGCCGTACTCTTCTCTGTAATCTTCAGCTGCAAGAGCAGCGCCAGGGCAGTAGCCGCAGTGAGTGCTGGTTACAACCTCTAATACAGGGTTGCGTTGCACGCCTGCGAATGCTGCAAACGGCAATAGCGATATCACTAAACCTAACAATAAAGTTTTTTTCATGATTTATAGCCTCCTTAATAAGGATTTTTGCTCTCGATTAGAAAAAACATTTTATCCTGAACCCTAATCGAGCAGAACGATTTTTGCGGTTTTAATTCCCGCATTATGTTTAATACACACAAAGTAGATGCCTGCGTTAACCGAAGGCATCGTTACTTCTGTTAAATTTGATGCTTTTCCCTTGAAAAGGTTGGCAACTTTTCTACCGGAAACGTCGAAGATATTGATGTTTACAAAACCTTCTACGTCGTTGGGAGCCAGTTGTATTTTTGAACCAACCTTAGCAAAAGAAGGTAGCATGATAGGTGAATAACCGATAAGATTTTCATCTATAGCAAGCATGTGGCTTGCGTAGCCAAGTGAACCGTTCTCAGTTCCGGCATAACATTGCAATTCAAAGGGTTTGCCGTCATAGTCGGTATTAGCCTTAAGCATTAGCTCATCACCTTCCACAACGTAGGTACCACCTGTTGGAATAGTAACCGGTATCTTATAGGCTACTTTAGTAACCGTTACGGCTACTTGCTTGGTGTTAATTTCAAAGAAAACCTTTGCGTCCTTGAGAACTTTCTTTCCTTCATTATGTACGGTAAAGTGAATTTTTGCTTCTTCGTTAGGGCTCAATTTACCATCACCTGAAACGTCAACTAGTGAAATATCGGTGATACTTAGCTTATCATCATTCTTAGAATCTTTAACTTTTGTTTTTGCAGCTTGGATAACCTCTTTCGAACCGATAACTTTCTGTACCCAGGCAACCAGTTCGCATTCAGACGCTTTAGAAAGAATTGTGTCTTTTGTGAGTTGCTTGGCTTGATCTAGAACAGGAATGCTGTCGTCAACCGCATATTTGAACGCCATTACAACGGTTTCATTCGTATCAATCTCCAGTTTTTTACCAAATGCGTATGGCATCATGGCAAGAGCTACCTGATGATGAACGGGATCGCCGTTAGTTCCGGTGTAGTGAAAATTGCTACCAGTTAGGGCAGTGAAAAGGCGAGCGCTTATTGCTTCATCCCCTTCATTGTGAATTTCCACAAGCATCATTCCTTCACCCTGATCAGCCGCGGCATTAAATGCTGAATACGGCGTGTATTTTTGATAGATTTTCATTGAGAGTGGGGATTCGGTGTTATGTCGTTTGTCTACATCATCACCCCAAGTAGTAGATTTCGTTCCGTCAACTACAAAAGTAGGTATACTGTTAACGCCGTATTTACCTCTACGGGCGTTATTAATACTCTTATTATAATGATACCATGGGTCATTTCCCGGTCGAGGCCAGTTCATATGATAGCGCACAACTGCCAGATAATCTGACTTTGAAGCCAGCATACTAGTTACGGTTGCGTTTCCTCCAACACAGGGAGGGCAGGTTGTACTGGTGAGGAGTTCACCAAGAACCATACGTTCTGCGGCAATTGTTATAGCGATTAACGTTAATAAAAGTACTATTGTTTTTTTCACATCGCCTCCTTGATGCTAATTTTCAATTCCAAACAGTAGTTATTAAATATTGTATTCAAAATATGACGATGTCAAGTCCTTTTAGAGATATAAGATTTGTAGTATCGAATAAGAAATAAATAATTTAGTTGGGAATTAGGTTTTTATCGAAGGTATTGTCTGTCCAAAAATCAAACATTCTTGTCTTGTAATGTTAGTGGGTCGACCATCTTAAATATCAATAATCAAATGGATATTTTGAAATGAGAGAGCCAAGCCTCTAAGTTATTAAATTCAAGTATCTCAGATTTTACCCCGAAGGTAGTTCTGGCGACATTTTTTCGCTAACTTTATAGTCTAGTCAATCAAGAATCGGTCGGTAGATTACATGTTAAATGAGTAGTGGGCGTAGTAATCGCCGCCACTGGAACCGTCGTTATCCCCATCAAGGGGATTGCCTTTCATGTCGGCAATCCATTCTTTGAAGGGTGAGCGACCGACTAATCTTACATTTATCTTACCGCCGTTTGTAGAGAGAGCCTCTTCTGCCGGAATAGAGGAAGTGAATTTAACGGTTCTATCGTCTATAAATTCAATAGTACCAGGAACTTCTTTTAGTGAATCGGTACTTACAATGAATGTTGAATTGGGAATCACTGTACGGCGATTTACAGGTTGGTTGAATGTGTAAATAATGACCAGCTTGCCATCTTCAACACTAAGTGTTTTTTTAGATTCTATTACTTGCAGGGGACTTGTCCCGCAACCGGTGATGATTGTTAAAATGCTTCCGGAAAGAATCAGAAACATCAAAAATTTTGCGATACGCATAATTCCTCCTTGCTGTGCTTATTATCCCCAAAAACCTGATTGTTATAGATACTTGTCTAGTAAACGCCCCTAACGATTGTATTGCTACTCCATACTCCGACGTTCAGGCAAGTACCCTTTAACGTCTTATGTTACTATAATAAACTTAGTCTGAATAAGGGCGATGTCAAGGTGAGGAAGGTTGTATTGTAACATTACTAATATTCATGGAGGAAAATTAAGTTGATGGCGTTGAAATAGCCGACTTGAGCTGTCTGTTATGAAGGGAAAACTTAAATTGTCATCAGTTAGAGGGTTAAAGGAAAAAGTTGTAAGCTTTCGGCACGGTTTATCCCCATTATCTATCCATGAAATCTCTTTTCATCTATTTAGCTATAAATAAGAAAGGGCTGCTTTTAGGCAGCCCTTTAATTCTTCTGTGCAGGTTTACTAGAAACCGCCGTATCCGCCACCAGGGGGCATGGCAGGCATATCGGGCTTATCTTCCGGTTTTTCAACAATTGCACACTCGGTGGTAACTAGAAGTCCAGCTATGGAAGATGCGTTCTGAAGAGCAGAGCGAACCACCTTGGTTGGATCTATAACGCCGGCTTTAAGCAGATCTTCGTACTCCATAGTAGCAACATTGAAACCGTAGGTGGGATCGTCAGACGCCTTAACCTTTTCCACAATTATGGAGCCGTCTAAACCGGCATTGGCAACTAATTGACGAAGAGGCATTTCAAGAACCTTGCGAATAATGCTTACACCAATTTTTTCGTCGCCTTTAGCCTTTGAACGAACGTTATCTAGAATTTTGGAAGCGCGGAGCAGTGCGATACCGCCACCTGGAATAACGCCTTCTTCAACTGCTGCACGAGCGGTATGAAGAGCGTCTTCAATACGCGCCTTCTTTTCCTTCATTTCCACTTCAGTGGCCGCACCAACGTTGATAACTGCAACGCCGCCTGCGAGCTTTGCCAAACGTTCTTGCAGTTTCTCACGGTCATAATCAGAAGATGTATCTTCAATTTGACGCTTGATTTGCTCAATGCGGGACTGAATATCGGCACGTTTACCAGCGCCTTCTACAATAGTGGTGTTTTCTTTGCCAACGGTAGCACGCTTGGCTGTTCCAAGGTCTGATACCTGAACATTTTCAAGTTTGATGCCTACATCTTCGGAAATAAGACGTCCGCCGGTAAGAATTGCAATATCTTCAAGCATTGCACGACGACGTTCACCGTATCCGGGAGCCTTAACCGCGCATACATTTAAGGTGCCGCGAAGCTTGTTCACTACCAGAGTTGCCAGAGCTTCGCCTTCGATATCTTCAGCTATGATTACAATTGGACGTCCGGACTGAGCGGTTTTTTCTAAAAGAGGCAAAAGCTCACGTGCGTTAGTTATTTTTTTCTCATAGAGTAACACATAAGCGTTTTCTAAAGCCGCTTCCATGTGATCTTGGTCGGTGATGAAGTAAGGAGAAAGATATCCGCGGTCAAACTGCATACCTTCTACAAGATCCAGATAGGTGTCCATAGACTTGGCTTCTTCAACGGTAATAACACCGTCTTTTCCAACTTTATCCATGGCATCTGCAATCAAATCGCCGATTTTTTTATCGTTATTTGCAGAAATAGCGGCAACGTAGGCTATATCTGTACGACCTTCTGGTTTCTTGGTCATTTTTTTAAGTTCGGCAACAATACCGTCAACCGCTAAATCAATACCACGCTTAAGTGCCATGGCGTTGGCGCCTGCGGTAACGTTCTTTAGACCTTCACGATAAATATGCTCGGCAAGAAGAGTTGCTGTAGTTGTTCCGTCACCTGCCACGTCAGAGGTTTTGGAAGCGACTTCCTTAATCATCTGAGCGCCAAGATTTTCGAACTTATCCTCAAGTTCAACCTCTTTGGCCACAGTAACACCATCTTTTGTAATGGTGGGGGCGCCGAATTTTTTCTCAAGAACCACATTACGACCGCGAGGGCCAAGGGTTACCTTAACGGCATCTGAAAGGGTAGTTGCACCCTTAAGTATGGCGCGTCTTGCGTCTTCATCAAAGCGAATTTCTTTTGATGGCATCTTGACTCCTTAATTTACTCAACCTTGGCTAATACGTCATCTTCACGCATCAGCAAGTATTCTTTACCCTCTACTTTAATCTCAGTTCCAGCATACTTGTTGAAAAGAACTGTGTCGCCGGATTTTAACTCAAGACCTATCAGGGAACCCTTGTCGTCTTTACGTCCCGGGCCTGTTTCGATAACTTTACCTTTCTGAGGTTTTTCCTTGGCGGTATCGGGGATAATTATGCCGCCAACGCTTTCTTCCTCTTCCATTCGTTCTACAAGAATTCTATCTTGCAGCGGCTTGATTTTCATTTCATTCCTCCTTGAATTTTGTTTTTAATTTTCATAAGAATTAAAATTAAAATATGCCAAGGCGCAATGGCCTTGCTAAAAAATTTCCCTTGCGGGAATTACGCAATGGGCAGAGCAGGATTCGAACCTACGACCCCCTGCTTGTAAGGCAGGTGCTCTAACCAACTGAGCTATCCGCCCTGCGTTATCTTAATTGTCTTCTACGAGGCACGCCGTAGAGCCTTAGCAATGCCTTGCGAACATCAATTATAGTTACAGATAGCGCGGCGTCAAGTAGTCTGTTTTAGTCTTCACGGAAATAGTTCATACAAACATCAACTTTTCTTGTCCAACAATAGTTTTGATTTCCACAAGCTATAAATACATAAAGATTTATACTTAAAAGCAAGTGCAACTTTCCTTAAAAATCAGCGTCTGTAATTATATATGGAGAGGGAAAATATAAATTTGTAAATAAACATTTTAATCTCAGGAGGATATCTAATGAGAAAAGTTGTATTTGGCGCCTTAATTATGGCTGTAAGCGTATTCGCAGGCGGACGCGGATATGGAGGTTTCGTACTTTCTTACATGACGCCCGATTTATCGAAGCTATCAGATGAGCTTAAAGCCCACGGACTTCCAGCTTTGGACAATCAAATTATCGGATACGGTGCTAGCGGATGGGGCGGCGGGAATCTTACTGTAGGCGGATGGGGCTTCAAAAGCGGCGGCTATCGTTCAGAAAACGATAGCATTAGCGCTGAGCTAGTCTACAGTGGTGGATTTTTTGAAGCCGGATACTTTATTAACATATTCAAGGGAATTGGCATTAAACCAGCTGTTGGTATTGGCGGCACAACCCTGAAGCTTAAGCTTCGTCCCGTTTTGGGCGATGTAAATTTCGGCGATTTGCTTGATAAGCCAGCCAGGACATCTGAAGTAAAGTACGCGACATTCAGTGTTGCTCCGAGTGTTTCCATTCTTATCCCAATTGAGTTCGTTGCTCTTGAAATTAAGGGTGGATACATGTATAGTCCCTTTGCCGGCGAATGGAAACTTGAGGACGGTGCAAATCTCCGCAATGCTCCTTCTATAAATCCTTCAGGTGTATTTGCATCAGCAGGATTATTGTTCGGCGGCGGTAGTTATGGCGATGACGATTAATTTATAGTAGCCAACTACTGTAACCCAAGGTCAAATGGAAGTTTGGCCTTGGGTTTTTCTTTGTGTGGGAATTATTGCTTATATATTTTGAAGTTAAAGGAGGAAGTTCATGATCAATTATTGCTGTTCGGCATAGATTTTTTGGAAGAAAACAGTTAAGCTAACCCAAAGTACGAGAACAAAGGAAAGCGGATAATTAGCGACGGCGTTTCTTTCTTTTCTTTTTACCTGATTTTCTGCGAAGGCGGAGTCCTTTTGTTCCGGGCATTCCGTGCATTGACGCTCCACCTTTCATCATCTTCGTCATCTTTTGCATCTGCTCCAATTGGGAAATAAGTTGGTTTACGTCTTTGGGGGTAGTTCCCGAACCCTTAGCAATGCGAAGCTTACGACTACCGTTCAATAAATCTGGCCTGCGACGTTCCTCAGGTGTCATAGAAAGTATAATGGCTTCGGTACGTTTAATTTCCGAGGGGTCAAATTCAGTAAGATTCATTCCGCCGGTCATTCCTGCTGGAAGTTTATCAAGAAGTTTAGATAAGTCGCCCATTTTGGAAAGTTGTTTCATTTGAGCCAAAAGATCTTCAAAATTGAGCCGGCCTTCCATGAGTTTTTTTGCCATCGCTTGGCCTTCTTCAACGTTGATAACTTTTTGAACCTCTTCGGCCACGGACACAATGTCACCTTCGCCAAGGATGCGTGCAGCAATACGGTCGGGGTGAAAAACTTCCAGGTCTTCAATTCGCTCACCTGTACCAATAAAGTAGATGGGCAGTTCGGTTACATGACGAAAACTAATAGCAGCGCCTCCACGTGAGTCGCCATCCAGTTTGGTAAGAATAGCGCCTGAGACCTCAACTTGGGCATGAAAGTCTTCTGTTTGACGCAAGGCATCTTGACCGGTAAGACCGTCAAGAACAAGAAGAGAATAGGCGGGATTAAGTTTTTGCTTTATTTCCGCAAGTTCTGTAATCATATCATCGTCAATATGAAGCCTACCTGCAGAATCGATAATTATCAGTTGATTACCCGATTTCTCGGCATGTTTGAGTGCTGCAATGCAGGTATCAATATTTTTTGATTTAGCGGAAGGTGGAGGAAAGAAATCAACCGCGGCCCTTGAGGCAAGCGATTCCAACTGTTCAACCGCTGCCGGACGCTTAATATCTGCGGCTACCAATAAAGGACGCTGTCCCTTAAACTTATAAGCTAGCTTAGCCGCCATAGTGGTTTTACCTACTCCTTGCAAGCCAAGAAGCAGCAGCACCACCGGCGGTTTCGTAAACTCCAATTGCTTAGCCTTAGCGCCAAGGAAGTCTGCAAGCTCTTCATAAATAACTTTAAGCGCCTGTTTGCCAGGGGTCAGGGACTTGTAAATTTCGGTACTGTTGAGTTTTTCTTTAAGAATGGCAATAAAGGTCTTGGTTGCCTTATAGTTGACATCGGCTTCAAGCAGGGTTAGACGCAGTTTTTTAAGAAAATCCGCTATTTCTTTTTCCGATAGGTTTCCCCGCCCTATAAGCTCACGTTTGAGTTTAGTAAAGGCTGATTTTATTGCATCAAACATCGTGATTAAAGTTTATGGAAATCAGGCAGGAAGGCAACCCCTGTTCTAACAGTTCTCTTGTAAAAAGTGGTTATGGTAAGCCAAGTTATGGCTCCTGCTCGGCCAACTTCCGCTTTACAACGTCAATGTTGCGGTCGCAAAGCTCAACCTTGTGCTTGGCCCCAATCCGTGCAAACAACTTACGTGCGCGACTAAAATACTCAATGGCCTCCTTGAATCTGCGCTGTTCGGCGTAAACAACGCCTATGTTGTTAAGGTCTTGAGCCTGACCTTGAAGATTGCCAATCTTTTCGTCTATTTTGAGTGCCTTCTGGTGATACTCAAGCGCCTTCTGCGGCTCTCCAAGAGTACGGTACACATTGCCGATGTTGCCAAGTGCACTTGCCTGTATCTCTGGATTATCAATCTGTTTGGCTATATCCAAGGTCTGCCCGTAATACTCAAGCGCCTTCTGCGGTTCGCCAAGGGTAGCATACACTACACCGATATTGCTAAGGTTGATGGCCTGTCCTTCAAGCCTGCCAATCTTCTTGTTAATCTTCAAGGCCTTCTCGTAATACTCAAGCGCCTTGCGTGGCTCCCCAAGGGTGCGGTACACAATGCCAATGTTGACAAGTTGGTTGGCCTGTATCTCCTGATTGCCAATCTGCTTCGCGATATCCAAGGTTTTCCTGTAATATCCAAGTGCCTTGCGTGACTCGCCAAGGGTAGCATACACCACACCGATATTGCCAAGGTTAATGGCCTGTCCTTCAAGGCTACCAATCTTTTCGTTAATCTTCAAGGCTTTCTCGTGATACTCAAGCGCCTTCTGCGGCTCCCCAAGGGTGTAGTACACGACGCCGATTTTGCCCAAGCCTGTAGTAAGGGCTTCGTGGAGTTTTGCTTCTTCGGCAATGCGAATCATCTCAAGGAAGGTTTGCTCAGCATCGCGGGTAGCTCCACTCTTGTATTGACTCAAGCCAAGCAGGCTCAGTATGGCACAGCGTTCGTCAGGGTCTGTGGTATGGGAATAGACTTTCTTGAATTTGCCAATCGCTTTTTCATAGTGGTACTCGTTCATAGCTTTTAGAGCATCACGAATTAACACAAGCTTCTTTTTATCCTCAAGTTCAGCGAGATTGCCTTTGTAAATAGAAGTTCCATCGTTGTTTATGGCGGCAAACCCTTCCTGTATTTCCTGTCTGAGATTTTTAATACTATTAGGAAAGGCAATACAAGAAATTCC
>Ga0256846_1000711_pt1 | contig 12369 bp, 11 predicted proteins | sample TevniametaG_FD_189098 | JGI IMG/M metagenome (GOLD analysis project Ga0256846, IMG submission 189098) | Tube worm associated microbial communities from hydrothermal vent at the East Pacific Rise, Pacific Ocean - Tevnia | ecosystem: Host-associated > Annelida > Integument > Unclassified ...
ACAATATAAATATTACCAATAAAAACAATTTTGCTAATTGCCATTGCCTGCATGTCCCTGATTCCTGTCAATGCTTTTGCAACCCAGCTCCATGCAAGCTCCGAAGGCATTATCACTCACCAGATGGGACACTTGTTTTTTCTTACTTCCATGGTGGTGCTCATCTTTACAATTACAGGTACAGGCCTTGATAAACAAAAGGGATGGCGCAGGATTCAATATGCAGCTTTTTTTTTCATACTCTGGAACCTTGATGCCGTGTCTGCCCACTTTTTTGACAACCAGATCCATATTGTAAGTATTGAAAATATATCCCTTTTTAAAATGAGAATTATTACCAATAACAACTCATCAATCCTTGCTTTCTGCTATTATGCCCTGAAACTTGATCACCTTTTATGTGTGCCGGCCATGCTTTTTCTCTATAAAGGGCTGTCAAACCTTGTTGATGTCCAGAAACTTAAAAATAAGGAAACAACCGGACCATGAATGCCTCATTCCTTCCCATTCTGGCAGTTGATGTTATAGGCTCCGTGGCAATGGTCATAATTGCACTTCTATCCCTGTACAAGGCAAAACTTCTAAGGGACCATGACCCTGATAATGCAGTCTTTCTCTATCTCATCTGGATCACCACCGGATTTACAATATTCTCTGTTTCAAGATCCTTTGGTCATATTCTGAAACAATTTCTGGTCTTAACGGGAAATGGTGCCACATGGCAGGCAATAAGCCCCTATTCCGGCAGTGTAAACACAGCCTCTTTCATGCTGGTGGCCCTGATTACATTTTTTTTCAACCAGAGCTGGAACATAAATGAAAAGATCCTTTCCAGCAGAAAAAAGCTTGAACACACCCACATAAAACTCATGCACCTTAATCAGACCCTGGAACATAAGGTTATTGAAAGGACAGAACGTCTTACAAGCTCGGAACATAAATGCCGGAGAATATTTGAACAGTCCCTGGATACAATTCTGGTTACAGACAGCACATTCAATATAAAAGAGATTAATCCGGCTGGTGTTGAACTTACAGGATATACAAGAGAAAACATGATGGTTGGCCCCATGAGATTTCAGGATTTCTTTGCACTCAGCCATGAATGGGACCACATTAAAAAACTGATTGAACTCAACGAGTATATTTTAAATGAAGAGGCTGAATTTTTAAGGTCTGACCAGTCATCCATACTGGTTTTAATAACAGGCGGAGTTGACTACGGAGCCTTTGGATGTGAAAAAACCTATCATTTTATAATTAAAAATGTCAATGACAGACGTCAGATGGAACAGCAAATTGTCCAGGCTGACAAACTTGCAGCCCTGGGAGAACTTTCAGCTGGTGTTGCCCATGAAATAAATAATCCCCTTGGTATTATCCTTGGGTATACCCAGCTTGTTTTAAAAGAGGAACCAGAACACAGGGATGACCTTAAAATAATTGAAAAACATGTTAAAAACTGCCAGGCAGTCGTATCTGACCTACTGGCCTTTTCCCGCAGGGGCTCCACTAAAAAAGCCAGTGTGGATATCAACACTGTTGTTAAAAATGTCATCGGTTTTTTATCAAATCATTCAGATTTCAGAAATGTTGACATTCACCTTGACTTTTTTACTGAAACTGCCCTCAATATAATGGGTAATGAACAGGAGATGGGTCAGGTTATCATGAACCTTGTAATCAATGCATGCCATGCAGTTGCGGGAAAAGGAAATATCTATATCTCCACTGATACTGAAAAGGACTTGATATTGATTACAATTGAAGATGATGGTAAAGGTATTGAAAAAAAAGATCTGTCAAAAATTTTTGACCCGTTTTTTACCACCAAACCCGTGGGCAAAGGCACTGGCCTCGGGCTTTCAGTAGGCTATGGCATTGTCCGGCGCCATGGAGGGGATATTGTGGTGAAAAGCCAGTCAGGTAAAGGCGCAACCTTTATCATTACACTGCCAATGGTTGCCGGAGAGACTTTATCAGACCCTGACAGTGAACAGGAAACGTAAAATAATGCAGTACAAAATACTTTCAGTTGACGATGAAAAAGATATGGCCATGCTTCTAAAGCGCACCCTTGAGCCTGAGATAAACTGCAGGGTATCTGTAGCATTTTCTGCAAAAATGGCCCTTAACATCCTTTCCCATGAAAATTTTGATCTCATTATCTGTGATATAAGAATGCCTGAAATGGATGGATTTGAACTTCTGGACAGTATTCTTCAATCCTATCCTGATCTTACGGTTGTCATGCTCACTGCCTTTGGCAATATTGATATGGCTGTCAAGGCAATTAAAAAAGGCGCCTATGATTTCATCTCCAAACCCTTTGATCAAAATGAAATTATATTTAAAATCCAGAAAGCCCTGGAACGCAGCAGGCTGTTAACAGAAAACAAACGGCTTCTCAATGAAAAAAATGGATTTTCATCCAGGCTCATAGGAACAAGTGAACCCATGGCCCGGGTGTTTGAAAAGATAAACCTGATTGCATCAAGTGATGTATCAGTGCTGATACTTGGAGAATCCGGCACAGGCAAGGATATGACTGCAAGAACCATACATGCCCTGAGCCAGAGAAAAACCCAGCCCTTTATATCGGTGAACTGCCCCACAATACCTGAGCAGATCCTTGAAAGCGAGCTGTTCGGATATAAAAAAGGAGCCTTTACCAATGCAGCCGGGGATAAAAAAGGCCTTTTCCAGGAGGCTGACAAGGGCACTTTGTTCCTGGATGAAATAGGAGATATTGGCACTGCTGTACAGACTAAACTGCTCCGGGCAATCCAGGAAAAGGAGATAAAACCCCTGGGAGATACCAAGACAAAAAAGATAGATGTAAGAATCATTGCCTCAACAAACAGAAACCTTGAAGAAAAGATTGCAGACAAGCAGTTCAGGCAGGATTTTTTTTACAGACTCAGTGTCATCACAATTGAACTTCCTCCCCTGAGAGACCGAATAACAGATATTCCTGCCCTGGCAGAACACCTTGTTGCAAAAAACTGTAAAAAACTTGACCGGGGGCCAAAAACACTTTCATCTTCAGTCATTGATCTTTTGATGGAGCAGTCATGGCCAGGCAATATAAGAGAACTTGAAAATGTCCTTATCCAGGGAATTCTTTACTCCAGGGGAACTGAAATCAAAAAGGCTGACATACCCATAAAAAAAACCATGGATAAATCCGATGCCTCTCTTCAGAGGAGAACAAAACTATATCAATTATCCTATAAAGAGGCAAAGGAGAAAACCCTCCATGAGTTTAACCACGATTACATCGGTGCCATGCTCTCCATAACCAATGGCAATATCACCCGGGCTGCAAAACAGTGTGACCTTGACCGCCAGGGGCTTCAACAGATCATGAAGCGTTTCTCCATTGATCCTGAAAAATTCCGTGAATAACCATATCTTAACCATGGCAAATTGCTGGTTTGCCGATCATACATCTTGAAAGCTCTGTGGCTTTTGTGTTACAAAGTGTCATTGCAGTGTTTCTTTTACTGATTATTGCCAGTTGACAACTAAGTGAATTACACTGTACTTTTTCAATTATCTTGCAACTTTATGTTATTAAGACATGTTTATGAAGAAAAAAAACCAGCATATGAAAAAAACAATTTTAATAACCCTGCACTGCCTTTTTTTGTTATTGTTTATACCCTTTTCCCAGGGGTCTGCCCGGGATATTGTAAAATCAGTTTATATTATACCTGTTTCAGGCAAAGTTGATCCTGCCATGGCAGCCTTTGTGAAACGTGCAGTTTCAAAGGTAAACAAAGAAAATACAAAAACTATTATTTTTGAAATAGACTCCTTTGGCGGCAGAGTGGATTCAGCCCTTGAAATTGTGGATACCATTCTCAGCATTAACAAAAACAGGTCTGTCTCCTATGTTAAGACCAAGGCCATTTCAGCAGGTGCCCTCATTGCCCTGTCTTCTGGCAGGCTTTTTATGAAAAAGGGAACCACCATTGGCGACTGCGCTCCCATTACTTACTCCAGGGAAGGTGTGAAAGAGATGGGAGAAAAATTCCAGTCACCCCTCCGGGCTAAATTCAGGGCACTTGCTAAAAGGAACGGCTTTGTCCAGGCACTGGCTGAAGCCATGGTCAGCAAAGATAAAGAGATCATACAAGTAAAAAAGGGAAAGGCTTTTTACTATTTTGAAAAGCATGAATTTAACGAACTTGACCAGGAAACAAAAGAAAAATATCACTCCATTAAGACTGTGGTTAAAAAAGGAGAACTTTTAACCATGGACGATTCAGAAGCTGAAAGTTTCTCCTTTTCCCAAAAAAGTATTAAAGATATCAATGAACTGTTTGACCTTCTTAAGATTAATACTGAAAATATTGAACATATAAAAAAAACATGGTCTGAAATTATTGCCGGATATTTAATCACAATTGCCCCGTTTCTGATGATGATCGGCCTTGCAGGAATATATCTGGAATTGAAATCCCCGGGATTCGGCATCGCAGGAATCACAGGAATACTCTGTCTTTTTCTTGCCTTTTCCGGCCAGTACATGACCGGCCTTGCAAATTACACAGAACTTTTGATCATTCTTACGGGCATGATCTTTTTAGCCATTGAGATATTTGTCCTGCCAGGGTTTGGTATTGCAGGGATTACAGGCCTTGTACTGATATTCAGCGGCATGGTTCTGACACTCCAGGACTTTGTTCTTCCTGACCCTGAACTGCCCTGGGAAATGGGTATTTTTATCCATAATATTATATCGGCAATGGCAATATGCATCCTCTCCCTTATATTATCAATGGTAATATTCCGGTATCTCATGCCCCATGTCTCCTTTGCCGGGCAAAGGCCTTTTTTAAAGACCAGTCTGAAAAATGCCCATGCAGATTCCTCTGAGTCACTGGGTTTAAACAAGGGCGACCAGGGATTCTGCATTTCCGATTTAAGGCCTTCGGGCAAAGCTGATTTTAATGGAAACAGAGTGGATGTAATATCTGAGAACGAATTTATTGATAAAAATGAGAAAATTGAAATATGGGAACTTACAAAAAATAAAATAGTTGTAAGGAAAATTGAGGTTTAATAAATAATGAACAGTTTGTATATTTTACCTGTATCCCTGCAGTTTATTGGTGTGATCGTTATCATAGCCGAAGTTATACTCCCTTCAGGGGGTATTTTGTCCATACTTGCAGCTCTGGTTTTCGGGTTTTCTCTTTTCAGGGCATTTTCCATATCAAATAATATTGGTATGCTCTTTGCTAGTATTGATATTGTAATGGTGCCACTGCTTGTTCTGCTGGGACTGAAACTCCTTGCAAAATCACCTGCAACTTTGAGGACAACACTCTCCAGAAAAGAAGGGGTAATATCCCAGAACAGGAGTATGGACAGCTTTCTATCCATGTCAGGAGTTGCAGTCACCGATCTCAGGCCCGCAGGTTCCATCAAAATCAATGATCAAAAACTTGATGCTGTAACTAAAGGAGAATATATTGATAAAGGCTCTCAAATTCATGTAATTGAAATAACCGGTAATCAGGTGATTGTAAAGGAAAAATAGGTTTTTTCTGCATAACATTTTAAGACTTTAAGGAGAAAAAAATGAATAATCCTGTCCAGTTTATTATTTTAGCTGCAATTGTAATCGGTATTATTATAATCTTTTTTATTGTAAGTTCTGCTGTCTCACTCTGGATCCAGGCCCTGGTCTCAGGGGCAAGGGTCGGGCTTTTCAATATTGTGTTCATGAGATTCAGAAAAATTCCGCCCAAACTTGTGGTAGAAACCAAGATCATGGCTGTCAAGGCAGGCATTGAGATCAGCACTGATTTTTTAGAATCACACTTCCTGGCCGGCGGGAATCTTTCACGTGTTGTCCAGGCTCTGATTGCTGCTGACAAAGCTAATATTGATCTTGAATTCAATCGTGCCTGCGCCATTGACCTTGCAGGAAGAGATGTGCTGGAAGCAGTTCAGATGAGTGTAAACCCAAAGGTTATTGAAACACCATTGATCGCTGCCATGGCCAAGGATGGTATACAGCTCAAAGCCATGGCCAGGGTCACTGTCAGAGCAAATATTGACAGGCTTGTGGGCGGTGCCGGAGAAGAAACTATTCTGGCAAGGGTAGGTGAAGGAATTGTATCCACTATTGGTTCATCCGACTCCCATAAAGCAGTCCTTGAAAACCCGGATATGATCTCTAAAACTGTTCTTGCCAAAGGACTTGATTCCGGCACAGCCTATGAAATTTTATCCATTGATATTGCAGATGTTGATGTGGGCAAAAACATTGGTGCTGACCTGGAGACCGACCGTGCAGAAGCTGATAAAAAGATTGCCCAGGCAAAGGCTGAAGAGAGAAGAGCCATGGCAATTGCAGCTGAGCAGGAAATGAAGGCCAGGGTCCAGGAGATGCAGGCAAAGGTTGTTGAAGCAGAAGCAGAAGTACCCCTGGCCATGGCCCATGCCTTTAAAAAGGGCAACCTTGGTGTAATGGACTATTATAAGATGAAAAACATCATGGCAGATACTGATATGCGTGATTCAATAGCCTCTTCACCGGAAGGCGAAATGGAATAGAACAATGAATTTTGATGACATACTCCCGATTATTATTTTCATATTTTATACAATTTATACAATTGCCAGTGCAATGTTGAAAAAAAAGAAAAAATCAGAAAAAAAGGTCCCGCCTGTACCAGCTCCTGAACAGAGCGTCAGGAAGTCCCACAGCCACAGACGGCTCTTTAAAAAGCCTGTTGGAAAGGCAGGCTTTATGTTCTCCCGGATAGTAAACAATATAAAGGCTGAGCTTGAAAAAAGTGTATCCAGTAAAATACAAAAGGAGCGCATTAAAGCTGCACCCGGAGGAAACAATATCTGGGAAGAACTGCGGGAAAGTGAAATGCCTTTGGCTTCAGCACCTGATCCTCCCCATGAAATTTATGAAAACATAGATAAGGTTCTGCCTCTGGACAATGTTACACCGACTCCTGACGATATTGAAGCTGCTTTTAATACAGATGAACTTTCTTTTGAACCCACCCAGCCCCGGGAAAATATCTCAAGTGCCCATGGCACTGAAACAAGTTTAGTAAGAAACAGGAGAAAGAGATTGAATTTTTCTGCTGCCGGAATGAAAAAAGCTGTTATCTTGTCTGAAATTCTTGCCAGGCCCCTTGGCCTTGAAGAATAATACCGGTCAAAATGGCTTCAGCCTTCTCCTTGACTTACAGCCTTTAAACATTATATTTTTTTATTACTAAAATTAAAGTTTTTTGACAAAAACAGAAATTGAGGGTCTAAATCCATGGAGGAGATCAAAGAAAAAATTGAACAGAATCATTTCTTAATAAACAGTATAAGAAATGAGGTTGCAAAGGAGCTTGTGGGCCAGACAAGACTTGTGGACAGCCTTTTGACGGGTCTGCTCACAGGAGGCCACATCCTGATTGAAGGAGTACCAGGCCTTGCTAAAACAAGTGCTGTCAAAGCTTTTTCCGCAGCAGTCAAGGCAGATTTCAAACGAATTCAGTTTACACCCGACCTTTTGCCGGCAGATATAATCGGCACAGAGATATACAGACCTAAAACCGGAGATTTTATCACACGCAAAGGCCCTTTGTTCAACAATATTATTCTGGCAGATGAGATAAACCGGGCACCCTCAAAGGTGCAGTCTGCGCTGCTGGAAGCAATGCAGGAACAACAGGTTACAATAGGAGATACCACCTATGACCTTCCCTCTCCCTTTCTTGTACTTGCAACCCAGAACCCCATTGAGCAGGAAGGCACTTACCAGCTGCCCGAAGCCCAGGTGGACAGGTTCATGCTCAAGGTCCTTGTTAATTATCCCGAACGGTCCCAGGAGCTTGAGATATTGAGAAATTCCGCCTTTGAACTAAAGGAACAGGTCATGCCTGTTATTAATACGGAACAACTGAATGAAATGGCTCAGTTGATTAACAAAATATATGTGGATGACAAGCTCAAGGAGTATATTGTTGACCTGGTCACTGCCACCAGGGAACCTGGAAGGTTTGGCATGAATATTTCTGATTACATTGAATTCGGTGCATCTCCCAGGGCAACCATATTTCTTGCAAGGGTTGCACGGGTAAAGGCATTCCTGGATGGTCGTGCCTATGTCACGCCCCAGGACATAAAAATGATCGCTCCTGATGTATTAAGGCACAGAATCATCCTCTCCTTTGAAGCTGAAGCAGAAGATATAACTCCCGATGAAATAATCAAAACTGTGTTTGACTCAGTTGAGGTTCCCTAGAATAAAAATGATTCCTGATGAAATAATAAAAAAAATTAAACAGGTACACATAAAAAGCAGGCGTACGGTCAATACCATGCTTGCCGGGAGATATAAATCCGTATTCCGGGGCTCGGGTATTGAATTTGAAGAAGTAAGGGATTACTCCCCGGGAGATGATGTTAAATCCATAGACTGGAAAGTATCGGCAAGGCTTGGAAAACCTTTTATAAAACTCTACAGGGAGGAGCGGGAAAATGTTGTAATGCTCCTCATTGACATGAGCGCATCCCTGAAATTTGGAACCTTTGCAGGCCTTAAACTGGAAAAAGCCGCAGAGATAGCCTCTGTCCTTGCATTCAGTGCAATAAAAAATAATGATAAGGCAGGTGCCATTTTTTTCACTGACAGAGTTGAAAAATATATTCCCCCAAAAAAAGGATCTGCCCATGTCTGGAGACTTATCAAGGAGATATTCACATTTGAGCCCCGGGGGAAAAAGACCGATATCAGCTCTGCCCTTGATTATTTTGCCAAGGTAACAAAAAAAAGTTCCCTTTGTTTTATCATTTCTGACTTCCTGGACAGGGGCAATTATATAAAGAACCTTAAAACCGCCGGGCATAAGCATGAAATTATCGGAATAATGCTCTCGGACAAAGGAGAATTCAAGCTTCCTGAAAAGGGCATTGTAACCCTGTCTGATTTTGAATCCCCGGAAAACAGCATTACCCTTGATGCATACTCAAAAACCACACAAAAAATCTATTTTGACCATAAAACAAAAGAGTACCAGGATTCCCTTCACAGGTTATCCAGGGCCAAAAGTGATGTAATTGAAATCACAACTGAATCATCGGTTGCTGAATCTTTATCAAAATATTTTATAGGTAAAAACAGGTCCAAGGCAGTATGATGAACATGCAGGATATCCATGACATAAGGCCTCCTGTTGTTGCAGGGCTGAACCCGGGCATCCTTGATATTCTGCTCATTGCCCTCTGCGTTGCGGCTGCTGCAGCCATAATATGGTTCCTGTATCGGCTATATAAAAAAAAAGGCTTTCATGGGAAAAAGAAAAAAATCCTTATGCTGCCGCCGCCACCGCCTGCCAGGGATATTGCCCTGGATGAGCTTGAAAATATATCCAGGCTCATTAAAAAAAGCACACGCCTGTTCTATTTCAGACTCACGGCAATATTAAAAAATTATATGGCCAGGATTTTCAGCATAAATGCCAGGGAAATGACAAGCCAGGAATTAATCAAAGCCATTAACACCCTTGATATTGACGGACAGTTTCTAATAAGAATATCCAGGTTTCTTGAATTTTCTGACACCATTAAATATGCTGCAATGCCGGCAACACTTGAAAAGGTGGAAAATGATCTTAAACTTGTAAAAGAGTTTGTGTACAGAACATCAAAAGAGGAGGACGAGTAGTTCATGTTCAGGTTTGCATCTCCTTTTTTTCTGCTCTTATTACTGTTTTTACCTGTGATCTTCATCGTGGGACAAAAAACCGTGAAGAAAAACCATATAAAAGTGTCTGGCCTCTCCTTTGATAAAGCTGCTTTTAAATCTTTTTTCCCCATACTTGCAAAATATATTACAGCTCTAAAATATCTTGCCCTGGTTCTGCTCATAATTGCCCTGGCACGCCCCCAGACCGGCTCCCGGAAAATTGAAACCATAAGCCAGGGTATCAATATCATTCTTGCCATTGATCTGTCAGGAAGCATGGCTGCACTGGATTTTAAAATCGATAACCAAATTGTGACAAGGCTTGATGCAGTTAAAAAAGTTGTAAAAGATTTTATTGCAAAAAGGGATGGTGACAGGATAGGTATGGTAGTATTTGGTTCCAATGCCTATACCCAGCTTCCCCTGACCAGGGATTACAATACAATCCTATTTATGCTCTCCAGACTTAAGATTGGTGCTGCAGGTAAAAGCACTGCCATTGGAGATGCCATTGGCATATCCTTAAAACGGCTTATGGATATAAAAGCCAAATCAAATATCATAATTCTCCTCACTGATGGTAAAAGCAATGCAGGAAAAATATCTCCGGAAATGGCAATGGAGATTGCAATGGAGCAGAAGGTAAAAATATATACCATTGGAGTTGGATCAAAGGGCAAAGCCCCATTTCTGGTCAAAAACGCCTTTGGCGGTGATAGATATGTTTATCAGCAGGTTGACATTGACCTTGATATGTTAAAGTTAATCGCAGAAAAAACCAGGGGAGAGTTTTTCAAAGCTGAAAACACAAAATCTCTGGAAAATATTTATGGTGCAATTGACAGGCTTGAAAAGACCAGGGTTAAAGTTAAAAAATGGGTCGAATACAAAGAACTTTATCTCTTTTTTGTGATTCCGGGTTTTTTTCTGCTTTGGCTGTATATTATACTTTCCAACACCAGATTATTAAGGATACCGTAAGATGATAAAATTTGCCTGCCCTGACATGCTTTATCTATTGTGGGCCGCTGCCATTGCAGCAGGGTTTGTGATCCATGGCATTGGCAGACAGAAAAAAATTCTATTGAAATATGCTCCTGAAACATCTTTGGCAGTCATTGCATCTAAAACAGGATTTACTGAGAAATGGATAAAAGGGGTATTGATCATTTTAAGCCTCTTATTATTGTGCATTGCCATTGCAGGGCCTCTCATGGGCTATAAGTGGGTAAAAACAGAACAAAAAGGCGTTGATATTATGATTGCCCTGGACTGCTCAAGAAGTATGCTGTGCCAGGATATTAAACCCTCAAGATTAAAAAGAGCAAAGCGGGAAATCATTGATCTTTTAAAGGTAATGCACTCTGACCGGGCCGGTCTTGTGGCATTTGCAGGCAAGGCAGTACTGCAATGTCCACTAACCCTTGATCACAATGCTTTTAATATTTTCCTTGATGTTCTTGAACCCTCTTATCTACCGGTTGGAGGTACAGATATCAGTGGTGCTATACTTACCTGCCTTAACAGCTTTGAAGCCGGGTCAAACTCAGATAAAGCTGTTATCCTGATCACCGATGGTGAAAACACCATGGAAAATTCTGTAAAAGAGGCTGCAGAACAAGCTGTTAAAAAGGGCGTTAAAATTTTCTGTATTGGTATGGGCTTAAGGGATGGGGCACCCATACCCGAAAAAAACGGAGGATTTAAAAAGGATAAAGATCAAAATATGATAATATCCAGGGTGGATGAAAAAGGGTTAAAAGAGCTTGCAGCCCTGGGCAATGGAAAATATGTAAGGTCTGTCACATCCGACAGGGACACAAATGCCATATACTCCTCTGGCATAGCCCGGGACATGGAGAAAAAAACCTTGAAAAGTCTCAGACGAAAGGTCTGGGAAAACCGGTTCCAGTGGTTTCTTTTCCCCTGTATTATTCTACTTTTTGTCGAAATTATTGTTAAAACAGGGGGAAAAAACAATTTTTCTATTGTAATATTTGCTGCAGTAATTGGCCTTGCAAATATGAACTGTGCTGTCTGCCATGCTGCAGCAGATATCAGCACCAGACTGAAGGTTGGTTCCGATGTAAGGGAGGGAATCAAAGCATTTGAAAACAAAGATTTTAAAAAAGCAGAAAAAAAATTTATAGATGCTCAATTGAAAGACCCTGGTAACCTGCACCATTACTACAATATTGGCGTTGCAGCATATAAAAACAACGATTTTACCCTGGCACTAAAAAATTTTAAAAACGCTTTGGAGAGCAAAGATAAAGAACTTAGACACAAAACAATTTATAATATCGGAAACACACAATACAGGCTTGGAAACCTTGAACAGTCAATAAAAGAGTTTGAAAAGGTAGTAAAAGAGTTCCCGGCAGACACCCTGGCAAAGGAGAACCTTGAATTTGTGAAAAAAAAACTTAAGGAGAAAAAAAACCAGAAAAGACAAAAAAAGAACAAAGATAAAAATAAAGATAAAGATAAAGATAAAAAAAAGAACAAAGATAAAAATAAAGACAAGATTAAAGATAAAACAGAAGATCAAAAAAACAGAAACAACCCTGGGAAAGATGAAAAACAGAAAACCAGGCAAAGGGCAGAAAAGAAAAAAGATCAGGGTAAACATCAAAGCAGGCAGAACA
>Ga0256846_1000712_pt1 | contig 12349 bp, 22 predicted proteins | sample TevniametaG_FD_189098 | JGI IMG/M metagenome (GOLD analysis project Ga0256846, IMG submission 189098) | Tube worm associated microbial communities from hydrothermal vent at the East Pacific Rise, Pacific Ocean - Tevnia | ecosystem: Host-associated > Annelida > Integument > Unclassified ...
AGCATCACTCATCGTTGGACTCGGGATAAATTCTACATCGTTTGCCCACGCAATTAATTTCCGCGCAATCTTATCCTCTCGGAACTCTAACGCAGACCTAACAAGATCGTTATCTCTCGATACCTCGTGAAAGATAGCAAGTTCTCTAAGTCGCCCTTTAAGGATGGCTTTCCATTCAGGCGGATAAAAAGAAGGGTCGATCCGAGCACGCGCTCTAATGTCAGTATATTGCTGTTGCATATTCATTGTCTTTTATACCTACTTATTCGGGTTTTTTATCATTTTGTAGGGTTTACAATAATTGGAAACTCGGCAATGTTCCAATAGGTATTAATCCCATTGGTTTCAGGTGGCCAACCTAAAAACCCACTGCAACCACCATTCTCTACACTAGTATCTTTCCCACAGCAATTACATTTTTTTACCGAAAGGTCTATAACACTATAGATGTCGCCAAGGTAGCTTTGGTTGAGACTGTCTAGTTCTGAATGCATATACGAACGGATTGTCTCGCGCCGGTCGTCAGTTAACTTAGTCCATCCATATTCTTTCATTGCGTCCGATTCACGAACAAACAAAAAGCCTATGGGAGCAGAGTCCCACGAAGCATGTCCTTGAGGTAAGCTTCCTGAAAACGGATTTGTTGATATATTGCTTTCACTTTGCCGCTTCTCTGGCAGCAGCTTTTGACTCTTAAACCGTATGCCGCTATGATCGTATATCCAAACCTGTTCAATCACTGCAGGAGATTCAATCTTTCGAATTGCCTCCAGAATTCCTAACCAACCGGAAAACTTTTTGGGGTCATATCCAAGACTCCCGTCACCAAAGCTGTGCCCACTTAAGTCTAAAAATACTGTCGTCGTTTTAATATCTTCCCAGTCTACAGGCATATCAGGTGTTCTATAAATTTTTAGCACCCTATCCCTTTTTTCCGTCCAACGTTCTTCTACCAGTACTTTCATTATTCTCCTTTTGCTGCATGTCCATACTCACAGTACGGATCAACTTTAGTTAACTTGTTTGCAACTTTAGCTAAAAAAGCAACTATTCGTATAACATGGGTCGGCGCCCCAATGTTCTTCATGTGTTTTTTGATGTCAGGACTGGTTGCCTCGATAATAATAACCCTATTGCTAGATCGCGTGTATACACCAATCTTATTAAGACCGGCTTCAGCGCAAATATATTCCTTGTATGTGAACTGCATTGGTGGGCGCAACACCCTAGCCTCTTTGTCAACTGACACTATCGCCCCACGATTAATACGTAGGCCTTTCGCTATCGTTACATTTGGGCCAACGGTCGCAGCGTAACCTAACTCAACATTTTCCTCAAGGCAGCTATCTCTTTCAACGCTATTGCCACCAAACAACTTAACGCCACGCTGCAGGCGTGCACCGTAACCTATTCGAGATCCGCTTCCAACAAGAACCTTCCCGCTAATAAAGACTCTCGAAGCAATTGAAGACTTACTTATCCTTGTCTGCTTTCCTATATAACAGTCAACTCCGATTCTCGCGCCAGATGCAATTCTGGCTAAATCGTCAATTAATGTGTGCGAACCGATTTTAGAGTAAGGTCCGATTACCACCTGCCTGCCTATTTCTATGTGTCCACCCAACTGAACAGCATTATCTACAAGAGAGTGGCTGCGCACCACAATCCCCGCTGCTCCTCTACATTTAAAATCAGCAGATTCTGAGATAATCTGGTTTTCAGAGAGAAAGTCAGGGCGTGCAACAAAGCTGTCCACAGGGTCCTTCCCGTTGGCTTTGATTGCCTCAATCCTTTTCCGGAATAATTCTGGATATAGTTCTTTAGGATTAATCTTTCTGCCCTGCTCGTACTTTTCAATAATAGTCATCTTCATGCTCCTCGTCTAAACCGTTTGCTTGACACTCTGCCAAAAAGGATATAATACCTTTTTCTTTGTTGTCCCACAATTCTGTTGACATGTTGTCGGTAAGGGCTTTCATTTTCACCATTCGCTTAACTATCTCGTACCCTCGCCTAGCCAGCTTGCGAAAAAAAGAAGCTGCTAGCTTTGGGTCTTGGTCCAACAATGACGCCTGATTGTTGGACCCAGCCTTTCGACCTGATGTTCCCATTATTAATATCTCCATCGTTTGGTTATACTTAAAAACAAGCTGTGCATATGAAAGCTCATGATGATTAATTCTCTAGCTACGAAAAGACAGCATCGGAATGCTGTCTTAAACATCCGCTAGTGGCACCCACTAGCAGCGAGCTGAAGGAGCACGAAAACTATGCACAGCTTGTTATCACCTTGCGGTCAATTCTTCTCAAATACCTCAACTTCTTTCAACGACACACTTTTGGGTGTTGAATTCATTTACTTTCGCCACAAGGGCTGACGCTTTTGAAAGGGCTCTTTTGACGCGAGAAATGCGTATCGCGGCACGAATAACGCCGATTATCACATAGACCATATAAGCCAAAACAACAGCTACAGTTATTAACACTGCTGTCATAACAGCCTCCTTGCGGTGGACAGGATTTCTCTATCAGCTGCGTTGGGGTTTGCGTTTTCTATAAAGTGCAATAGCTCAGGATGCTGTTGTTTAATAATTTTTACCTGCACCTTATCGCTTGAAACTATCACGACAGCTACCGCTATCAGCACAATTAACATAAGCATAATTGCTTGTACTACAATCATTTCTTCTCCTTTCTATTGATCGGTCTTCCGTCTATTAGTTTTATACCTCTCTAAGGAAGATTTTTCATCAATCAAACAAGGTTTGTGGTACGCCAATTTTACACAAGCTAACTGCTTTGGGATTTCTCCACAGCACTTCCACTCTTGAATCGCGCTTAGCTCTTCTCTTTCTTATTTGAGAAGAACACCACCTCTTAAATTCACGGCGCTCCCATGATGCAGAGGCAAGTTTTTCGAAATACATGTCGCTAGGATAGCTTGATAAAACTACGCTACCATTAAGATTGAGCAAAGTTTCTAGCAATTTTTCGTGTTGCTCTGAAGATATCTCGTGCTTGTACTTCCCTGAAGACTGTCTCGTTTCGGGTAAGTATGGAGGATCTACGTAGAACGCTGTGTCTTTTGAATCGTACTCTTGAATAAGCTCGAATGCATCCTTGTTTTCTATTTGCACGTTACGAAACCGTCTATGGAAAAACATTAACGCATCAACCCTTTTTTGCCACCTGAGCACTGTTGGCGGAGCGTTACCTTGAGGAGAAAGACTCCTGCTCCAACTCCCCGCCAAATTGCCAGCAATGCCTTGATTGGCAACCACGAAAAACGCCCACGCTCTAGCGTCCTTGTCATTGCTTACTTTCAATATTTCGACAGCAGTTCCAAATTCCGCTCGTGAAAACAATGTCCACGTTAGCCGATGCTGAAGAATATTAAATCTTTGCGTATCTTGAATTGCTCTGAACAGATTTACAAGATCATTGTCGATATCATTGTAAACCTCAAGACTCGATGGGGTGCGCTGAATTAGAACGCTTGCAGCTCCACCAAATGGCTCTACAAATATTTTAGCGGGTGGAACAAGATGGGCTATTATTGGCGAAAGTGCAGACTTCCCACCGAACCAAATGACAGGAGCAGTCATTGCGATCTCCTTTGTTGTTAATCAATAGGTTTACAATTCTTATTCTTTTCTACTTCTGGAGAATAGTCTTCGCCAGTCAGCAAACACTTCCCTTCACGGTAGAGTTCGCATGGCAACCACCCCAAAGCCTTTTTAAGCACTTGCTGTTTTTGATCAATTTGCGTTTTATTGAGAGGAGCTAAGCAACGTGTTCCCAACCCTTTTGGGACATGCTCCTCCTCCCAACCATCAATGTTCCCAAAATGTCGGCAAAATATAGCGTGTGGTGGAATCTCTATGAGGTAAAATAAGTCTACAGGTGCCCCGTAAAGCTCGGCAAGCTTTTTTATAATTGAGCTTTTTTGCACAACTCCGCTATTTTCTATCTGCAAAAAATCTTCTGCACTTATCTTTAAGGTTTTCGCAATGTACTCAACTTTTACACGAGATCTTTCTCTGAGCCATTTCGCTACCTCAGGCCTAAAAAACGTAACGTCGTTCATTTAATCTCCTTTTTTTAGGTGCACCAGCAGGGCTACCCAGTAGCCCTGCTTTCTCGCACCCATGATTAGTAATTATTTCCATTTCACTTCTTCTTTACTTAAAAGCTAAAATAGTTATCATAACCATGCCAAAACCTGCAAACACAAAGAAGAATGCAAGCATGGCGATAAAAAAACAATTTAATAATCTATCAAGAAACCTATCCAAATCAAATACCTTTTTAACTCGTGGCTTACTATTTTCTGAGTTGCTATCTTCTGCAAGCTCTCTTAGAGCTTTAACCGGCCCATCAGCAAGGTGACCTAGGCGATTAAAGAGAGCGTCCATACTTCCCTTAAGGGAATCCAACTGATTCATTGCTTCCTTGTTTCTCTCAAGAACATCTTCTAGCACAGCAATTCTTCGTAACTTACTATCTCCTGACGTGCTCTTCATGACAGTTTTTAATTCCATCTTACTTCTCCTTTCTTGCTCTAGCTTCCAGAACTCTCTCGATAGCAACTAAACTCAAATCATCGTTATAATTGTAAACTAAATAAAAACACTCCTCTTGAAAAGGAATAAAGACAATTTTAACGTCAAGCGGTAGTGATAATTCTGAAGCTAAATCGTTTAGGTCTGCTAACGCTTTTTCAGCCTCAACTTTCGTCTTATAAGCTAAGGTTTCATCGACCTCAACAATGCCCATATCAATGGACTTAACTGGATAACCAATACTTTTCATTTCTTCTCCTTGTCTGAACTCAAACTAGGATTTAGAGCTAAACTTCTTGTCTTAGTCAAATTCTTAAAAACGTTTAAGTCCTGCATTGGTAACTAACGTTGCGGTTAGATCTAACCTCTCTAAGTTGCGTAAGTTTTCAAGATACTTAAGTCCTGCATCTGTAATTTTAGTGAAACTTAGGTTCAACTCTCTCAGATTAATTAAATCCTTAAGGTATTTAAGTCCTGCATCTGTAATCAATGTTTTATCCAAATATAACCGTTTCAAATTAGTTAATCTGCTAAGATACATCAATCCCGCATCAGTAATCCCCACTTCTTGCAAAGCTAAGATCTCTAGCTTAGTCAAATTCTGAAGGCGTGCAAGCGTCGTATTTGTTATTAACGCTCTACGAAGATATAGCTCGCGCAAATTAATATAATATTCAAGACCTACTAAATCCTTGTCTGTGCCCTTCAGAGATTGCCCATGAATCTTTTGTGAAAGGTCTAAAACTTTAACTTTTGCAGCTGCTAGTATTTTCTTATTTTCCATTTTGCAACCCCTTGATTTTCAAACTAATCCTACGTTGTCGTATTGCTTCTTGCTTAAGACGCATAGATCTATCTGCGTCTAAATCTTTTTCGGAAGTGACTATTCCAAACCCACAAGAACCTTTTCGTATACCAAAACACTCGTCCTCATCTAATTGTAGGAATAATCTTAAAAAAGGTTTAATCTTCATATTGCTCACCTTTCAACTCTTTGGGAATGCCGCTTGGAGCGTTTTGAAATCGGCACCGTTAACATACTCTGCAAAATAACAGATCCACTGTCCGGTTTTATCTTTCTCAATAACCGCCGCTTGAAGTTTCTTGATGTCAGCACCTTTGACGTAATCTGCAAAATAACAGATCCAAGTGCCAGTTTCATCTTTCTTGATAACTGCAGCTTGGAGTTTCTTTATGTTGGCACCTTTAGCCCATAGTGCAAATAAATAACACCATTCGCCAGTTTTATCTTTCTCAATAACCGCAGCTTCGAGCTTCTTGATGTCAGCGCCTTTTACGTATTCTGCAAACCTGCATGTCCATTCGCCAGTTTTATCTTTCTCAATAACCGCAGCTTCGAGCTTTTTAATGTCGGCACCTTGGACGTGTCTTGCAAAGTTATAGCACAATTCGCCGGTTTCATCTAGTCCTATAACGTCATCTGAAGATAAATGGTGTATGTTTTTGTCAACTTCATCTTCGGAATACCCACAAATCGGATCTCCCCTAAATACTTTTATGCAAATCATTTTTCTTCCTTTTTGAATCTTTGTTTCATGATTTCCTTACCGTCACCGAGTGGCCTTCCTTATAGAAGGCGCGGCAAAGGACTAATAAATAGCAATTGCCGCGCTTTTTTGGGTTTTTTGTTTTATCTATTTTATACGGAAATCATTGGCTCGTTATTTTATTTGCAGTCAATAGAATTTTTTTTCCAAGTTCTCGAAATAGATTCTGATTCTTGAAGTTTCATCTTTTTTGACACTAGCAGCTTTGAGTTTGCTAACGTCTGCGCCATTTACGTATACTGCAAAATCGACGCACCTTTTACCAGTTTTATCTTTCTTGATAACCGCAGCTTGAAGCTTTAGGATGTCGGCACCGTTGACGTCCCTTGCAAAGTAATAACACCATTCGCCGGTTTTGTCCTTGTCAAGGACTGCTTTCTGAAGCGCCTTAATATTTGCACCCTTGATAGTTCTCGCAAACAATGCGCACCATCCGCCGGTTTTGTCTTTCTTGATAACCATAGCTTGGAGCCATTTAATGTCTGCACCTTTGACATATTTCGCAAAGTAGAGACACTCTTCGCCAGTGGGATCGCAATTAACAACTAAGCCTTGGAGCATTTGAATATCGGCGTATTCGACTTGTTCGGCAAAACAAACGAGCCATTTGCCAGTTTTATCTTTCTTGATAACTGCCGCTTGAAGCTTTTTGATGTCTGCGCCGATATCCTTTGCAAAGTAGAAACACCATCTGCCAGTTTTATCTTTCTCAATAACCGCAGCTTGAAGCTTTAGGATGTCGGCAACGCGGCTTGAACTTGCAAAATAATAGCACCATTTGCCGATTTTATCTTTCTCAATAACCGCAGCTTGAAGCTTTAGGATGTCGGCACCGTTGACGTCCCTTGCAAAGTAATAACACCATTCGCCGGTTTTATCTTTTTCAATAACCGCGGCTTCGAGCTTTTTAATGTCTACACCTTTGACGTGACATGCAAGCCACTGGCACCATTCGCCAGTTTCATCCTTCTCAATAACCGCAGCTTGAAGTTTCTTGATGTTGACAGCTTTAACATGCCTAGCAAAATAAGCACACCATTGTCCAGTTTTATCTAGCTCTATGAGGTCACTCAAAGACAGCTTGTACACTATCTTGATCTCATCGCCAACAACTTTGTCACCATCTGATGAGATTACGTTAATGTCGACCAAATAATATTCGGTCGTTTTTGTTGGCGGATAATAGTTCAACGTAAGGCTTGGATCCATGCCTTTTGCAGCATGAAATCCATCATCGCAAAGCTTCGTATATGTTTTGCCGACTTTGTACTTGAAGCCCCCGCAAACCAAACCTTTCTCAAATGCTTTTATGCAAATCATTTTTCTTCCTTTTGAATCTGTATGCTCAACAAACGCTTGACCCATCGACGACGCTTATCTTTGCCTGCAACCGCCGCTTGAAGCTTTTCGATGTCTGCACCTTTGACTTCTTCTGCAAACCAATAGCACCATTCGCCAGTCTTGTCTTTTTCAATAACTGCAGCTTGAAGCCTCTCGATGTTGGCACCTTTAGCCCATAGTGCAAATAAATAACACCATTCGCCAGTTTTATCTTTCTCAATAACCTTAGCTTGAAGCTTTTTGATGTCGGCGCCGATAACAAATGTTGCAAAGTAATAACACCAGTTACCAGTTCTATCTTTTTCAATAACTGCAGCTTGAAGCTTTTTGATGTCTGCACCTTTGACGTCTCTTACAAACCAATAGCACCATTTGCCAGTTTTGTCTTTCTCAATAACCGCCGCTTGAAGCCTCTTGATATCTGCGCCTTTGACGTCTTTTGCAAAGTTACAGCACCATTCGCCGGTTTTATCTAGCTCTATAACCTTAACTTGAAGCTTTTTAACGTCGATACCTTTGACAAATGCTGCAAAGTAAAAACACCATTCGCCGGTTTTATCTTTTTCAATAACCGCAGCTTGAAGCTTCTCAGCGTCGGCACCTTCGATGTCTCTTGCAAAATAATAGCACCATTGGCCAGTCTTGTCTTTTTCTATGACCTCATCTAAAGATAACTTGCGTAATATCTTAATCTTATCGCCAACAACTTTTTCTTCATCTGAGTCTATGACGTCAATCTCGACCAAACAATATTCGGTCGGTTCTGTTAATGGGTAATAGTCCAACGTAAGGCTTGGGTCAGTGCCGTTCGCAGCATGGAAACCGCTCTCGCGAAGCTTGACCTTGTTCCTTGGCATGATGTATGTTTTGCCAACTTCGTATGGGAAGCCCTTACAAACCAAACCTTTCTTAAATGCTTTTATGCAAATCATTTTTCTTCCTTCACGGCAATTGCCGTTTTTCAAATCATCAGACATGTTCACTGGAAAGCCGTCTACACCTATATCTTTTAGGGATAAAATTTTCCTCGACTTCGCAAAGATAATACAACTTAGGGTTTGCGTGTTTTAGAACATCGTTCATTGTTTAGCTCCTTTCGCTTACGTCGAATAGTATAGCTGGATGCACCACTCCTTGCCGCGTAGATTTTTTGCAGGCAAGTGCGTAATCTGACAACGCTCTAGTTGCCCTGCTGTCCAATTATTGTATTTTGCTAATTGTTTTAAGAATCGCTTAGCTGAATCTTCACTCTTAAATCGCTTGTGGCCAACCCCACCAGTTCGCCATGATCCAATCGCCAAAAACGTGCCACGCTGTCGTTGCCAACGCGTGTCAGTAAAAGTTGACCACGTCAAGTTTCTAGGGATAGGCGGGTCAAGTTCACACATCATCTGTATCTTTTATTTTTTTGCCGCTAAAATCTAAAGCCCTTACAGCTTTTAGAAATTTCTTACTTTCCATTTTATAACTCCTTCTTCGATGGTGGATGTACCAGCGCGTCCCATAAAATTTCAACAGGCTTAGCAATCTTTGACTTCGCTGCATTCAACCGCGCTTGCAAGTCAAGGACTTCACGCTCAGCAACATAGCAACCACGCAAGTCTATTCGCTTTAATGTAGGGATAGCAGGGAAAGAGTCAATCGAATTGTAGTGCCCCCAATTATCTCTTATAACTACCTCTTCTAAATGCGGTAAATCACGAATTCCTTTCCAATAAACTCGCCGTAAAATCTCAATGATTTTGGAAAACCAGCCTCTGTCAAAAGTAATTCTCTTAACAAAAGTAATTCTCTCAAGGCTATGTTGCACTAAGCAAATGTTGTAAACGATTAATGCTAACTCTTCCGCAGTCAGCTCTGCTAAGTCTAAAAACGATATTTCTTCAGTCCTGCCCCAAAACTGGCCTTGCCCCAAATTTCGTTTAGTGATTATATCCATTTCACTTCTCTTTTAATTCAAATTTACCTTCGTATGCAAATCAACACTCGTAAATGCAATAAGAAAAGCACTCACCTTCAGCCCAGATACCACAGTAGCGGAGTGCGCTAGTATCAATATCTTTACTTGCTAGGTGAACTAGCTCCTTGTCCGTCAAGTTCTCTTTCAATACCTTTTCCGCTTTTGTGAAGTTGAAAATGATAACATCCCTGCGAGCACAATATATCTCTAAGTCTCGCGCATCGCTAACCTTCAAAATTGAAAAAGGGCAACGCCTAGCGACCTTTATTGTTTCTTCACTTTGATTAGAATATTTCATTTTACAACTCCTTCACGGCAATTGCCGTATTCTCAAATCTTTAGGTGTATTTACAGTAAAACCGTCTACACCTATATCTTTTTTTGTGTCAAGAGGCATTTTCTTAAAAAAGAATTCTGCACCTACGCGCTCAGCTTCAGCCTTAATTTTTCGCGCAGCATCTATAAACCCAGCCCTGTCTTTGCAATCACCGTAACCAGCACCTGCTCCGGTTTGACCACCAACTATCACCCAGTCAATTCCCGTTAAGTCAAGGTCGGACATAGGCGAAAGCAACGGCTCAAAACTTACAAATTTAATACTTGCATTGCTGTCTCGCAAATCGTCAATCCTATAAAGATATTTGTTGTGCTCTACTGTTACACCAACGTACAAATTAGGCGGGAAGAATTTGCAAACTAACATGTCAGAACGCTTTGTAAGAATCTGAAAAATCAAATGAGGATAGGCTTCGCATAGTTTGAAAATGTATCTTGTAAGCCTTTCGAAATTACCGTATAGCCAATCAGTCATAGAACAAAGAAACACACGAGTCCCTTGCGGTAAATTTTGCAATTTCTTAATCCTATCAACTGTTTCAAATTTCTGTTTTAACTTCCCAGTCCAACGAATTTTACCGTCAACCTTTTTTGTGAGACCTTGATAAACCTCGTGCGAATTGAACCTGTATGCAATACTCGCGGCGTAACAATTTTTGCAAGCGAGAGAATATTCTTGACAACCATACTGAATTACTAAAGATACTTCTGCCCACTCCACTCTTGTCCGTTTTGATTCTGGGATTTTACTCACTTTACGTTTCATTGTTTAACCCCTTTCGCAGCAATTAACAATGCTTACATCTACCATGTCAATGTTTTCATTTTTCTACACCTTTTAGCGCAATAGCCCAATACCGCACCCTTTTACTATTAATAATACGCTCAGAGAGTACGCACCGATTATATTCCTCGTCCGTCCATCCCATCTTTAATTTCAATAGATACTGTGCCATTTCGGCCTTTTCCTTAGATAGAAATTGGACAGGTTCATCCCTGCAAAATATTGGGTCAAAAGCGTTAAGGGTTAACTCCTCCGGCACAAAAGCCTTAGGTGGAAGCCACTTTAATTCTATGGGCAATTTCGGAAGTTTCGCCATTGTTCAGAACTCCTTATTTGTCCAAAAATGTTCTCCTGCTTTCGTATTATAGGTTTCAAATTGAGAAGCCACCCATTCCGAAGCATGGCTCTCATCATTGAAGCTTTCGCAATTAAAAATGTGCACATAACTCAAAGGCCATTCTCCATTTTCATCAAGCAGATGAATTGTTAGGATTATCCCCGCAACTACAGTAATTTTGGTTTCTGTTGGGATTGGAAGAAGTACCCCTCGCAAAACAGCCATCCACCCACCGAATTTACGCAAGCTAACAAATAAATCTCGCGCAGCGCTGCTAAAGAGGTTTTTTTGTAAATATTCTAATTCTTTACAACTCATTGTTCAGCTCCTTTTTTACGACACATCTCTTTCAATATTGTCTCTTGTGGCCTTTTTTCAATCCGTTCAAGTTTCTCTATTGCTTCGACGAGGCGGTCTTCGTAATCATCAAACGTAGTTTTGGATGGGATAGTAAGATATATTTTTTTCTTTCTTTTCTTCTTTAATTCCCAAATTGTATTCTTTGGCATTTTCAACTCAGACTCAACCCAGTTATGCGCTTTGAGATATGCCGAGATTTCTCTAATAGTTATTTTCATAGCAACAAACGCCGTTCAGTTCTACTAAAGAGGTTTTTTGTAAATATTCTAATTCTTTACAACTCACTGTTCAGCTCCTTTGTTAAAGTCATCTTTACTACACCGTAAGGGCATTTACCGCGCCATATAAAACCACAATGTGGAGTTCTTAGGTGGTTCAACATTTTTTCTTTCGCAAAGTCATCGTCCATTTTTTGTAAAAGAGATTTAATCTCAGGTGAAGTTTTTTTAAGACAATAACAATCATACCAAATACAACTAAAACGTATCAAGAATGGGCAAGCATTTGGATCTAGAGCACTTCGCTTAAATTCCTCAAACGTTCTCCGTCTATAGTCTTTTATATGTTTTTTATCCACTGTTCAGCTCCTTGATTATATCGCTTTTCTTCTTCGGTGGATAGTTGCCACCGGTTATCGTGCAAACATTATACCGAGACAGCTCGCAACATTGTTGTTTCACTCTTTTTGGATGCAAACAGATGGTTTCATGGTAAGGTGGAGCGTAGCATTCTTTCCAACCAACAAAATATTGGCAATCGCTAGGGGCAACGCTGACAGTTAATTCGTTCTTACTTTCTAATCTTTCCAAGTACTCAGCAGTTAATGGATATGGGCTTAGTTCCATTTCTTGAAGCCGCGAGTAGTACTCGAACATTTCTTCGTTAAACCTTTTTACTACTCTTGAACAGTCTTGTCTCAGCCCCTTTATAAGAAGTTCAGCAATATTCTCTATCCTGATTTCAGTTCCTATTCCTAACGCACTCCAAAATTCGGAAGCCCATAAATCACTAACGTCCCCAATACCACAAGCCAGCACTTGGCGTAAATCCATTTCGATGCCGTTGCACCCCCAATCGAAATTCGAGTTAATAATCATCAAT
>Ga0256846_1000713_pt1 | contig 12340 bp, 11 predicted proteins | sample TevniametaG_FD_189098 | JGI IMG/M metagenome (GOLD analysis project Ga0256846, IMG submission 189098) | Tube worm associated microbial communities from hydrothermal vent at the East Pacific Rise, Pacific Ocean - Tevnia | ecosystem: Host-associated > Annelida > Integument > Unclassified ...
CTGTACAGACCTTGGCGGGTTTGACCTGATTGTTCCCTGCGGCCAGCCGGAAGAGAAAATAACGTCCATGGTGCATGAATTAGGTACCGTGGTTGATTTATCGGATGTGAAACGTCGTGTGGTGGATCAATTTTGCCGCCAATACGATTGCACGCCGTGTGAAAAAACAGATGCCGGCCCCCCCGGGCGTCCACCATGGCTGACTCTATTGGCGCCTGATCTTAACGCGACGGATCAAATGGAAAAACAGCTGGCGCGTCTGCGTCTGGCCACTGTCTGCCAGAGCGCCCATTGCCCCAATCAGGGGGAATGCTTTGGTCAGGGTACCGCGACCTTTATGATCCTGGGAACGAATTGTACCCGCAGGTGTCGATTTTGTATAGTGGACAAGGGCACGCCCCATGCACCGGATGAAGGAGAGCCCAAAAGGATTGCCATGGCAGTGAAGCAGTTGGGCTTAACGCATGCTGTGGTCACCTCCGTGACCCGGGATGATTTGCCCGACGGGGGTGCCGAAAATTTTGACAGGACCATCCGGCAGATCCGAAAGCGATGTCCCGGCGTTTCCGTGGAAGTATTGGTGCCGGATTTTAACGGGGCTATCCCGGCCCTTGACAGGGTCTGCGCAGCCCGGCCGGATGTGTTCAACCACAATATCGAAACGGTGCCGCGGTTATATGCCGAAATTCGTCCAGGTGCTCGATACCGGCGCTCCTTAAGCGTTTTATCCTACGCTTCCAGCCGGGGGCTTTATGTCAAATCGGGGTTAATGTTGGGCCTTGGGGAAACCGCGACCGAGGTTCAGAAAACCCTGACGGATATAAAACAGACCGGTTGTGTCATGCTGACGCTGGGGCAGTATTTGGCACCCTCCAGGGATCATGTGCCGATGGTACGGTATGTGTCGCCAGAGGAATTTGAGATGTGGGCAGATACCGCCCGTGACATGGGGTTTTCATCCGTGGCCTCGGGCCCGTTGGTAAGAAGTTCCTATCGTGCCGGGCAGATGATGGCTAAATGCCAGATTGGATCCGGCAGCAATCAGAGGAGAAAGGTCAGCGGATGAAAAAAAAACGGTTTATCGTTGAAATAGGTACCGGGGCGGACTTGCATGGAGAAGATGTCACTAAGGCCGCATGCCGGGCGGTAAAAGACGCTATCTCAAGGAGTTGTCTGTGTGGATTGGTAGATATTTTGGGCATGGACGACCTGAACGCTGTATATGTGGATATCATTGTAGCCACGCCAAAGCCTGCTGAAGTGGATTTGGAACAAGTCAAGGCGATTGCGCCCATTGGCAAAATAACCGCCCGATCCATGACCGGCGGTATGGTGGTAGCGGGATTGTGCGTCCCCAATTTTGCACCATCTTGTGATCAAATCGTTGTGGCCAATGCGGCAGTGACGGTTTCCGTTCGGACAAACTAGAACCGTTGCAAAAGGAGGAGAAAAATTAATACCGGTAATTTTAAAATTGCGGGCCAAGTCATCTTATCAACATGGAAAAAGGAGGGAAACAATGGAACTGACGAATGAACTACTGATTAAGATGTATACTACCATGGTTAAGATTCGTACCTTTGAAAATCGGGTTGCCGAGCTTTTTGCAGATGGTAAAATTCCGGGTTTTGTCCACCTGTATGTGGGTGAAGAGGCGGTTGCCACCGGTGTCTGCACAAATCTAACCGATAAGGATTATATTACCAGCACCCATCGTGGCCACGGACACATGATTGCCAAGGGAGCCGATATCAAGCTGATGATGGCCGAGCTCTTCGGTAGAAAAACCGGCTATTGTAAGGGAAAAGGTGGTTCCATGCATATCGCCGATATAGATCTTGGTATCATGGGGGCAAACGGTATTGTGGGCGGCGGCCCGCCGCTGGCCTCAGGTGCTGCGCTGGCCTGCCAGTATCTGGGCAACGGGGGCGTGGCGGTCTGCTTTTTTGGTGACGGTGCCTCCAACCAGGGAACCACCCATGAAGCCATGAACCTGGCCAGTTGCTGGAAGTTGCCTGTAGTGTTTGTCAATGAAAACAACATGTACGGGATCTCATCTTGTACGCTGAATTCCATGTGCGTCCCCAACGTGGCTGACCGTGCGGCGGGATACGATATCCCCGGTGTAGTTGTGGACGGAAATGATGTTGTTGCCGTCTGTGAAGCGACCGCCGAAGGTATCAATCGTGCTCGCCAGGAAAAAGGGCCGTCACTGATTGAATGTAAAACCTATCGTCACCGGGGACATTTTGAGGGCGATCCCTGTGCGTATCGCGAAGATGCGGAACTTGAGGAGTGGAAAGAGAAAGACCCGATTCCGAGGTTGGAACAAAAATTGTTGGAAATGGAATTGCTGACCGAGAGCAGAGTTGAGGAAATTAAGGAAGCGATTCAAAAGGATCTGGCCGACGCAGAACAATTTGCTGAAGAAAGCCCGTACCCGGATGTGTCCGAACTGACAGAGGATGTCTATTCTTAGAAATCCGGGATGATTTTTCCGACAAAATGTTTTAACGCTCAAGTTTCAGGCCAAAGACTAAAATCCAAAAGGAGGATTGAATATGTCAAATATGACTTTTGCACAAGCGATTAAAGATGCCCATGTTGTTGAAATGGAACGGGATCCCAATATTTATGTCGCCGGTGAAGATGTAGGGGTTTTTGGTGGATGTTTCGGTGTAACAGCCGGGCTGCTCGACCAGTTCGGTGATAAACGGGTGAAAGATACCCCGATTACTGAAAGTGCTATCGTCGGGACAGCGGTGGGTGCGGCAAGCACCGGTCTTCGTCCGATTATTGAATTGATGTTTGTCGATTTTATCGGTGTGGCTCTGGACCAGCTCTATAACCAGGCCGGCAAGATGAAATATATGTTTGGCGGCAAAGCCAAAATTCCTCTGGTCATGCGCACAGCGTGTGGTGCCGGGATCGGGGCTGCCGCCCAGCACTCTCAATGTCTGGAGGCTTTGTTTATGCATCTTCCCGGGCTGAAGGTAGTAATGCCCAGCACGCCCTATGATGCCAAAGGACTTTTAATCGAAGCGATTCGCGACGATAACCCGGTGGTTTTCCTGGAACATAAAATGCTTTACGCCCTTGAGGGGGATGTCCCAGAAGGGGAGTACGCCATCCCCTTCGGTCAGGCCGATATTAAACGCGAAGGCAAAGACGTCACCGTTGTGGCGACGGCCAACATGGTCCATACGGCGATGGCCGCGGCTGAAAAGTTGTCCGTCGAGGGAATCAGCCTTGAGGTCGTGGATCCGCGTACACTCTATCCGTTGGACGAAGATGGTATTATCGCATCGGTTAAAAAGACGCACCGGCTGGTGATTGTACACGAAGAGGTAAAATTTGCCGGGTCGGGGGCTGAAATCGCAGCAATTGTGGCTGAAAAGGCTTTCGATTATCTGGATGCACCGATTTTACGAGTGGCCGCACCTTTTTGTCCGGTTCCTTTTTCTCCGCCGCTGGAAAAGGCTTACGTCCCGAGCGAGGCCCAACTCATCGATGCGGTTCATAAAGTAATGGCATAGCCGGCAAGATGCCTAGACACTATTTTTTCCTAATATATTAAGGAAATCTATAAAAAAAGGGTTACACATGTCATTGGTCGGTATCATTGCCAACCCAGCTTCTGGAAAGGATATCCGTCGGCTTGTTGCTTACGGCAGCGTGTTCGACAACCAGGAAAAAATCCGTATCGTCCGTCGTATCCTTCTGGGCCTTCAAGCCGCCGGTATGAGGCGCGTCGCTTATATGCCGGAATTTTTTGGAATTGTGGAACGGGCCCTGGACGGGTTGCAAATCGACCTGTCGGTTGAAAGGCTTCGGTTTGACACCAAGGCGGATCAGCGGGATTCCATTGAGGCGGCGCGCCTGTTGTCCCAAAAAGGGGCCGACTGTATTGTCACCCTCGGTGGTGATGGCACGAATCGGGCGGTGGCCAAGGGGGCCGGCCGGGTTCCTATCTTGCCCTTGTCAACCGGTACCAACAATGTCTTCCCCTATATGATTGAAGGAACAATAGCCGGATTGGCAGCCGGCCTCATTGCCACCGGGAAAATATCCCGGGAAGAGGGAACTTTTCAATCCACATGCCTGGAGGTGGTCATAGAGGGTAAAGTCGTTGATATCACCCTGGTAGATGCCGTGGCCAGTTCGGATCTGTTTATCGGGTCCCGTGCCATATGGAAAATGGATAAAATCAGACAGGTCTTTATCAATCGTGCAAGTCCTGCCAGCATCGGCTTTTCTTCAATCGGCGGGATGCTCCGTTCCATCGCTCCGGACGAGCCTGTCAGTATGGTTCTGGAATTAGGCAAAAAGGGGCGGTCGGTCACGGCTCCCATCGCTCCAGGAATCATTGAAGTCGTCTCGATTGAAAACGTGCAATTGATGGCGGCCGGTGAAACGGTGGATATCAACTTTTCGCCTTGTGTCGTGGCGTTGGATGGGGAACGGGAAGTGGAAATAAAAAAGGGGCAAAAGGCCGCCATACGACTTTCAGTGGATGGTCCTCGGGTTGTGGATGTCGGGCGGACAATGGCATTTGCAATGAAGAAGAAAATTTTAGCACCGGAAGTAAGAATCAGTTAAACATACAACGAGAAAGGATACGGAAATGGCTTTAAAAGCAGCGTTTATTTTTTTAGCACCGGAGGTTAACCCTGATACAGATCGGCAGATTGTGGTCACACCACAAGTCGAATTAACTGCGGTGGCAGCCGGCAACTACAAAGAGGCTGAAACGGTCGCCATTAAATTGGTTGAAGAGGGAATAGAGGCCATTGAACTGTGTGGCGGGTTTGGAAACATGGGGACAGCGCGTATCGCCAAAGCTGTGGCAGGTAAAGCGGCCGTTGGTGTGGTCCGGTTTGACGGTCACCCCGGCCTGGGCGGAAAGAGCGGCGACGATCTGTTTTAATGAAGGTATCCGTTATTCCCGCATTGTTTCTGATGGTTTTAATTGCACATCAATTCGTGTTTGTAAATCATGCGGATGCCAGGGACGGGTATGCGTTGGCCCAATGCGTCGAATGTCACGAAGAGATGGTGGATGACCATGCCTTGTCCGTGCACGGAAGCGTTGAATGTCTGGGCTGTCATACCGAGGCGGCTGAAGAAGAGCATGAGGCCCTCGCGCCGGTCGATTGCCGAAAATGCCATGCACCCCATGATGAAAAGGTCATCCATGATGCCCATACACGGGTTACCTGCAAAGCCTGTCATTTAGAAGGCGGAGAGCTGTCGGCAGACCCGGAATCGGGAAGTGTTATCTGGAACGGTATGTTTCGACCCGGCTCGGTATTGCCGCCTCACCAGTCGGTTTTATCCGAAACGGGTGCGCGATGCGGAAACTGCCATTTCCAAGGGAATACCTTCGGTGCATCTTCCATGATACTGCCTGCCAAAGGGTTCCTGTGCCTGACATGCCATGTCGCTACTTTCTCGGTAAGCGATAAAATAACCTTTGTCTCCTTATGTATATTCTTGGCGGGCATGGTCGGGCTCGGTGTTGTATGGTTCTCAGGCACGATGGGAAATCGGGCATACCGGGCTGGTGAAAAAACCGAAATGTCGACCCGGTTCGAGCCGGCTGCTTTTTTTTACGTCAAACGCTTTCGACTGTTGAAGGTGCTGCTCTTGGAAGTATTTTTGCTACAGCGGCTTTTCCGGTTGTCACCAGTCCGCTGGTTCATCCACGCTTTGATCTTTTTTCCATTTTTTTTTCGTTTCGCCTTCGGCCTGACGGCACTTTTGCTTTCGATATTTTTACCGGGCGGCTCCCTGACCACCGCCATGCTGGATAAGAACCATGCCGTGTGTGCTCTGTTCTTTGATGTAACCGGCCTGATGGTCCTTGCCGGCTCGGCAGCAGCCATTTTCCGTCTGGGAAATGATCCGGCCGAAATGGTCGCTTCGCTGCCCAAACCGGGCCGGGGGATGTCGGCAATGATCGGCCTGATTGTTCTGGTAGGGTTTATTCTGGAAGGGCTGCGTATCGCCATGACCGGGTGGCCCGATGGGGCAAGATGGGCATTTTTAGGTTACGCCATTAGCCTGTCGCTTAAGGGTATGACCGGATTAACGGATAGTTACGGCTACGTGTGGTATGCCCATGCGATCCTGACCGGCATTTTTATAGCGCTGATTCCTTTTACGCGCATGATTCATATTATTACCGCTCCCATCGTTCTGATTATCAATGCCCGGCGCGGGCACCCGGAAATTATTAAAAATGAAGTCTGAGAAACTTGTCGATACAAAAGGAGAGAGGATATGGAAATCCAGGGCTATCAAATGCCAGAAGATCTGTATTACGAAAAAAATCACTACTGGGTGAGAGTTGAAGGTGACATACTGATCATGGGGATGGATGACTTTGCCCAACAAATGGCGGGTAGTATTGTCTTTGTACAGATCCCCTTTGAAGGAAAAAAGCTAAAGGCCGGAAAAAAATTTGCCCAGGTGGAATCGGGCAAATGGCTGGGAAAAGTTTACGCGCCGGTCAATGGGAAACTGATCGGTGGAAACGAAGCACTTGATGTCGAGTCCACACTCATCAACCAGGATTGCTATGGTATCGGGTGGATGTATAAAATCAAACCGAGCGACATGGGCGAGCTAAACGATCTGATCCATGACCCGGCAGATATTGAAAAATGGGTCTTGGAAGATATCGAGAAATACAGGCAGGATTAACATGCCACATCAGTGCTACACAGTAAGGCAGCTTTTACAGATACAGGCTTGCACGAACTGCCAGGCATGTGCCCACGCATGCCCGGTGGTCACCGGTAGTCTTGATGGAAAACTATCGGCGGTTTACCGTCTCGCAACACTTGGCCGCATATTGAAACAGCGGACAGGGATATGGCAAAAGCTTGGCCTGATTAAAACACCGACAGCAGAATATTTGCGCGCTTTTGGGGAAACCGTTTTCCGTTGCACCCTGTGCGGTAACTGTCGCCAGGTTTGCCCGGTCGGGATCGATTTGACGCCATTGTGGCACTCTGTCCGCCAGGATCTCGTGGATTCGGATGCGTATCCCGAAAAAATTGATATGATTCGGGACAATCTGAATGAAACCCATAATGTATTTGGAGAAGAAAACGACGAGCGGGCCGAGTGGGTGGAAGATATACCCGATGCGCCGGATCACGGTTATATTAAGAACCGGGCCGATATCGTTTATTTCACCGGTTGTGTATCTTCCTTTTTTCCGCTGGCCCAGCAGATTCCCATGGCCCTGGTAAAAATATTCAACAGGGCCTGCATTGATTTCACCCTGTTGGGTGACGATGAATGGTGCTGCGGTTTTCCCCAGATCGGCGCCGGGTTGCATGCGAATCTTAAAAACCTCATCGATCACAATATCGAAGCAGTGCATGCAAAAGGCGCTGATACGATCGTCTTTTCCTGCCCGTCCTGTTACCAGATGTGGCGTGAGCACTATCCCCATGATTTTAAGATCTATCATGCAACACAGTATATTGACCGGTTAATCACAACAGATCAATTACCGCTCAAGGCGATCAATATGACCGTCACATACCACGATCCCTGTGATCTGGGGCGTGGTAGTTGCGAGTATGAAGCTCCCCGAAGGCTTCTTCGTGCCATCCCCGACGTAAAACTGGTAGAAATGACCCACCATCGCGAGAACTGCCTGTGCTGCGGTGGTGGCGGTAATCTGGAAATGATTGACAGTCGGCTATCCGGTGAGATCGCCAGGGAAAAAATTAATGAAGCCTTGGCGACCGGTGCCCAGGCAGTTGTCACCGCCTGCCAGCAATGCGTGCGGGTCATGACGACTTATGTGCGACGAAACAAAATTAAACTTGAAGTCATGGACATTATCCAGCTCGTTCAAAAGGCCTTGAAAAACTGAATAATACTTAATTTATCCCCCTGTCGAAATGTAGTTTTAAAAAATATTGGGACTATATCAATATGGAATTATACAAACTAGGAAAAATACCTTGGGAAGAAACACAGCTCCTTTATCATTCTTTGGCATTGTTGGGAAAAGAAGCGTTGTGCCTTGTTTCACCAGTCACACCTTATGTGTGCATCGGGTATCATCAGGATGTCGATCGGGAAGTTGATTTAGAATTTTGTCACAAAGAAAACATCCCGGTATTCCGGAGGGAAGTCGGCGGAGGAGCAGTTTTCCTGGATGGAAGTCAGTTGTTCTTTCAACTGATTCTTAAGCAGGATAATCCAATTGTTCCCAAAAAAATCGATCTATTTTATAAAAAATTCCTGCAACCCGTTATCGATGTGCATCATGAAATGGGTATTCCGGCCATTTATAAACCGGTGAATGATTTGGTTGTGGGCAGTCGCAAAATATCAGGGACCGGTGCAGGTGAAATTGGTGAATGCATTGTTTTTGTCGGTAATCTGATTTTAGATTTTAATTATGAAACCATGTCACGGGTGTTGAAAATTCCCGATGAAAAATTTCGTCATAAGGTGAAAAAATCTATTGAAGATAATTTAAGTACAATTCGCAGGGAGCTGGGTGGGGAAAATGCGGACCGATGGAATGAACGTACCTTGAACGACATGATAGCCGAGCGGTTTAGTAACCTGTTGGGTCCGATGACAATTAGGAAGAAAGACACTCTCCTTTTAAATAAAATGGAAGCGCTGCGTAAGGTCATGATGCATGATAGATGGTTTTACCATAAGGGTAAACGCGTTGATGGCCGGATTATTAAAATTAAATCCGGACTTGAAATCGTACAAAAAATACATAAAGCAACGGGCGGACTCATCAGAGCTGAATTTTCAATTGAAAACGATTGCTACAAAGAAGTCGCTATTTCTGGAGATTATTTTTGTTTCCCGAAAGACACCGTCAACCGCCTGGAAAGGAAAATCGAGGGGTCTTTCGTCAGCAGCATAACCGGTACCATAACAAAATTTTATAAAAAGGAGACTTTTGAACTACCCGGGATAAAACCTGACGACTGGATAACGGTTTTCAAAATTTATTAACCTGATACATTCAACCGCATGCATCGCAGCAACCGGAAAACGGTTGCTTTTTTTATAAAAAATCGATACGTTGTAACCGTGATGATGATCATTCTCGGGCTTTTGCAAACGCCGTCAGGCGAAATATCCTCACAGGATAGAATAATATGTATAGCTTGGTCCGAAAAAACAATCAATTCTGTTTTGTAAAAAATGATCCGGCTATTGATCCGGATACGGTGTTGAAGTCTATCTTCAGCCCTAAGTGGTACGGCAGCACCTGGCAGTTACCTTCTCCGGTGGAAAAAAAAACATGGAAAAACTTTTTAGATAAAGGCCGAATTAACGACCCCAGCTTTAATCATCAAATCGAAAAATCCTGGCGTAGATGTAAGCGTGCTGAAGTTGATCCGATAAAAGGGTTATGTGAAAAATTTACTTCCTTGAAAGTCTTATCAAAGCGATCCGGGCAGCTGTCCCTGTTGGCCAAACCGATTATGGATACGCTCTACCATTGCGTACGGGGATCGAACTTTGTGATCGTTTTAATTGACCGGGAAGGATATATCCTGAAAACCCTCGGCGGCCTGAAAGAGCTAAAACAGGCGGATAAATTAAGATTTGGACCCGGGGCTAACTGGTCGGAAAAATTTGTTGGTACCAATGCCATTGGAACGGCTCTTGCCTTGGGGCATCCTGTCCAGGTGACCGGGTCGGAACATTATTGTGAAAGTCACCAGTCATGGACCTGCTCGGCAGCACCCATTCGAAACCAGAAAAGAGAAATCATCGGATTCTTAGATATTTCAGGCCCCCGTGAGCGGGTGACTGCTCATCAGCTTGGACTGGTTGTCGCCGCGGCCCATGCCATTGAGGACCGCATTGTTCTGGATGAATCGTGCGGACAGCTTTATGACATCAATAGATATTTAGAGGCCGTGCTGAACTCAGTTTCCGATGGAATCATTACGGTAAATGGTCAGGGGCTGATAACGGGTATTAATCAAGTAGCGGCCAAGGCGTATCGATGCCATCCCAGGGAAGTGGTGGGAAAGCTCATCAATGCGACGATCCGGCAAGATGGAAAATTGCAGAATTTTTTTACCACACGGGCCGCCGGATTCTCCAAAGAAGAGATTCTCCTCAAGATCCCCAATGGACGGAGAGCGTGTATCGCTATGGCCAATCCGATTCTTTCTAAGAAGAACGACAACAGGGGATATGTATTAACGTTCACGTCTAACCAAAAGACTTATTTTCCGGTACGTCCACCAAAAGGCACCATGGTTAAATTCGGGTTTCTTGACATTATTGGTGAAAGCGACACCATCCGGCAGAGCATCGAAAAAGCAAAACGGGTGGCACCGGGACCGTCTACGGTCCTTATTTTAGGTGAAAGCGGTACCGGCAAAGAACTTTTTGCCCAGGCCATCCATGGCGCCAGCGATTACCGGAAAGGGCCGTTTGTTTCCATCAATTGCGGGGCGATCCCCAGAGACTTGATTCAAAGCGAACTTTTTGGCTATGCTGAGGGCGCTTTTACCGGTGCCCGGCGGGGCGGTTGCACAGGGAAGTTCGAAACAGCCAACGGGGGGACATTGTTTTTAGACGAGATTGGTGAAATGTCCCTCAAAATGCAGATCAACCTGCTTCGCGTATTGGAAGAAAAAGCGATCGTTCCGGTGGGAGGAAAAAATGCCATACCGATCGATGTGCGCATCATTGCCGCCACCAACAAGAGTCTATTCGAAGAGGTTTCCAAGGGACGTTTCAGAGAAGACCTCTATTATCGGTTGAATGTGATCAGCATTACCCTGCCACCCTTGAGAGCCAGGGCGGGGGATATTCGTATTCTAGTTCAATATTGGCTTGGTAAGATATCGCGAAAACTGGGTCTGGATAAAAAAAGAATATCGCCGGATGTATTCCGGCGGCTTGAAAGCTATCATTGGCCAGGAAATGTGCGGGAATTGGTTAATACGGTCGAGCATGCCGTTAATATTTCACCTGATGAGGAAATTTTCGTAGAACATCTTCCCGCCTATTTGAGAAAAAAACAGGTTGAAAAACCACGACCATGTGCAGAGGGTGTCATGACCTTGAGTGCAGTGGAAAAAGATGCCATCAAAAAAACACTCCTTGCTTATAACGGCAACATCACCCGGGTATCAAAAGCGTTGGGTATCGGCCGCAACACGCTTTACAATAAAATGAAGAAGTACGGCCTCGGATGATAAACTTGTTTCAATATAATAACGTGCTGTATCTATGACAAAAATGCTCTCCTTGGGATACTCGACCTGCCCCAACGATACGTTCATCTTTCACGCCATGACCCATGGTTGTGTGGCCGATGATTTACTTCGGTTCCAGCCGGTTTTAGAAGACGTGGAAACGCTCAATCAAAAAGCGCGATCCCGCATCCTGGATATAACCAAGCTTTCTTTTGCCGCCATCGGACATCTGCCAGAAACCTATGGTCTGCTTCGAAGCGGGGCGGCCCTGGGGCGCGGGTGCGGTCCATTGGTGGTGGACTATGGTGTGATTATCCACGAAGGGCGATTTACTTTCGGATCGCATGGCCTGGTGGATTTGCTGGATCTGGGGCAATGGTGGGAAGACGAGACCGGGTTGCCGATTCCGCTGGGTGGAATTGCCATCCGGCGGGATCTGGGCCATCGGTTGCCAAAGCTGTGGAAAAAATAATCCAGAAAAGCGTCAGGTATGCCTTCAATCATCCCGATGCTTCCCGAGATTACGTCAAAGTCCATGCCCAGGAGATGGAAGATGGGGTCATCGATCAGCATATCGGCCTGTATGTCAATGATGACTCAGAACATATCGGGCCGGAAGGGCAGGCGGCGATTGAGATGCTGTTTAAAAAAGCCCGGCAGGCCGGAATGATGCCGGAAAATGATGCGGAGCTGTTTGCGTGTTAGGGAGCTTATTTTACTCAAACGGGATACCGCTAAAGTAAAAATGAAATATCGAATATCGAACAAGGAATGTTGAATGTCGAAGTAAGAGACTGGGCCAAATTAAGCATAACTGCATATTGTTCTATAATATACCAGCGTATGCCACAAGATCAAAATGGATCTGACTTTCCAAACGTTTGTTATCGTAATGCCATACAATTTTTCTAAATCTCGATACCACTTCTTCGATGCCGCCAACCGCTGTAAATCCATATACCTTCGGCTTGATCCATCTCCAGAATCGCTCAACCGGATTGTATTCCGGAGAGTATGGCGGTAAACCATGCAAGTGGATATTCTGATGAGTTTCCAGGTAGTTTTTAACTTTTTTGGAATGAATAGTTGCATTATCCAAGATAATGACAATTTCCCTG
>Ga0256846_1000714_pt1 | contig 12339 bp, 12 predicted proteins | sample TevniametaG_FD_189098 | JGI IMG/M metagenome (GOLD analysis project Ga0256846, IMG submission 189098) | Tube worm associated microbial communities from hydrothermal vent at the East Pacific Rise, Pacific Ocean - Tevnia | ecosystem: Host-associated > Annelida > Integument > Unclassified ...
ACTTTTAACCACGTCAAAGGCGCTTATTGTCCTTGCAAGTTCTCCCTGGATGGCTCTTTTCCTGTTTATCTTCTGAACAAATTCCGTGGTTCCGAATTCTGTTTTATCAAATATTTCATACCCCACTCCTCCGCCTTTGGGTATTCCATCCTTTGCCATGGTAAGTCTTACATCATAGACCTCTTTTTCCGGGACAAGTATTGTTGTGCCTCCGTCTTTAAGCCTGTATGCAGTATTGGACTCCTTGAGTTTAAAGACGATTTCTGCGGCATCGGACTTGGAAAGCCCTTTATAGGCAATTTTAAATTTGGTTTTATTGGCCCATAAAAACATTGTAGTAAAGCCTGCAACTAAAACTAAAATCAAAACACCCAGAACTATCTTTTTTACGAGGGTCAGCTCTTTTATTGTCTCAACAAATTTTTCAATAACCGGGTTCATCTTCCTGCCTTAAATGCTGTTTTAATTTTATACCTGCATACGAATGATCTCTTTATATGCATCAATGATCTTTCCCCTGACCTGTGTTAAAAGCCTGAGGGATGTATCGGCACGTCCCAGGGCCATCATGCCTTCGTGTATACCAAGCTCGCCGTTTATAACCTGTTCTATGGCATCATCTGCCTTATGCTGTTTTAAATTAACATCCTTAACTGCGGAGTGTAATCTTTTTGCAAAGGAGAGATCACGCTTTGCAAGCCTGCTGCCAAGGGGTTCGGTTTTAAGTGAAATATTTCCTGATCCACTGATCTTCATCATATCTTCTCCTGTTATATCAGACATCTATTTGCCTATTTCCAGCGCCTTTAATATCATACTCTTTGTATTGGACATGGCTGTGACACTTGCCTCATAGGATCTTCTGGCAACAATCATATCTGCCATCTCAGTTAAAAAATCAACATTGGGCATTGCCACATACCCGGTAACCGGGTCAGCATCGGGATGGGCAGGATTATACACTATTCTGAAATTTTCCTGGGACTTGACTATTTTGTCCACTCTGACACCATATCCTGAACTTTCTTTTTTCTCCTCCTTAAATTCTATGGGAGAAAACTCAATGGTCCCAAGGCTGTTTTTCTTTCTCTTTTTTTCAAGGATACTCTTAAAATTATCTATGTCTTCTCCCCTGAACACAACCATTTTCCGCCTATAAGGTCCTCCTTCAGCAGTCCTGGTCGTATCTACATTTGCAAGATTCTCAGCAATGAGATTCATTTTTGTCCTGTGGGCATTCAATCCTGTTGCACTTATTTTTAATGCATTTAAAAGATCCATGGTTTATCTGCCTCCTTCCCTGATGGCATAGCGGAGTTTATCCATTTTTCGTAATAGCATCTCCGTTGTTGTACGATATTTTATATTATTCTCCACAAGGTGGGTCATCTCTGTATCAATGTTCACAGAATCCAGGTGATAAATATCCACATCTTCGCTGTTTTCCTCCATGAACAAAGAAGATGAATTATTATCAGCCCCGGAAAAATGTTTTTCATGGGTCCGGGTCATATCAGCCGGCGGCCTGCCTGCCATGGCACGTTTAAGTGCTTTTTTAAAATCAAGATCCTTTGGTTTGTAGCCAATGGTGTCCATATTTGCAATATTGGATGTAATAAGATTATGACGTTTTGCAGAGATATCCAGTGAACTGGATAACACCTCATAGGTTCTGCCGAATATTCTCGAATCAGGCATGAATTTCCCTCTAATAATAAATGTTATTAATGAATCTGTATTTTAATAATTTTTCTGAATCTGCAACATAATTCCTGCAGATCTATTCATTGTATCGTACAGACAATATCCTGCAAATAACATGCCTTGTTTACGAAACAGGCCCGGTATTTACCTGGAATGGCTGAATGTTTTTCTCTTTTTTATATTCGTTGAGTTTGTTTCTAAGGGTTCTTACGCTGATGCCAAGGATTTTAGCTGCATTGGTACGGTTTCCACTGGTTTCGGTCAGGGTGTGGAATATCATCTTTTTTTCCATCTCCTTTATTGTTCTGCCGGTACCATTTTCCACACCATCAATGCCTTGCTCTGAGATTAATTCCATGGATTTATTATTATTAAGCAGAAGATCACACGGCTTTATCTCCCCGTTTTCCGTGAGCAGCACAGCCCGCTGGATAATATTTTCAAGTTCCCTTACATTGCCGGGAAATTCGTGGGATGCAAGGTGTTTGAACGCTTCCTTTGTCATTCCTTTGACATTTCGTCTGTCAATTTTACTGTACTTTTCCATGAAATAGAGGGCAAGGAGTTCCATATCACCTTTACGACTCCGCAGGGGTGGAATTAATAACGGAATTGTATTAAGCCTGTAATACAGATCTTCACGAAATTCGCCTTCCTTAATTGCTGTTTCAATCTCCCTGTTGGTTGTGGCTATGATTCTGACGTCAACATCAATGGGTCTGGTTCCGCCAACCCGGTCAACTTTTCTCTCCTGGAGCACTCTGAGCAGTTTTGCCTGGAGGTGAACCTGCATCTCAGATATTTCATCAAGAAGGAGTGTGCCCCTGTGTGCCTGCTCAAATTTTCCCTGCTTGGCAGAAACTGCACCTGTGAAGGCTCCTTTTTCATGGCCAAATAATTCACTCTCAAGCAGGGCTTCTGGAAGCGCTGCGCAATTGACTGCCACAAAAGCCATCTGGCTCCTGTCACTCTTTTCATGTATAAACCTTGCAAAGAGTTCCTTGCCTGTTCCTGACTCTCCCTGAATCAAAACAGAAGCACTGCTGTCCGAAACTTTTTCAGCAAGTTTTAATAATCGGTGCATCTCGCCATCATTGCTTATTATCTTAACACTGTTTTTAAATGTATTTCCCGTATTCCCACAGGTACTTGAAGTCTTACCGGAATCATCAGAGTCTGAAACAGCCGCCCTGATATAAGACTCAAGTTTCTCATCTTCCACAGGGTTTAAAAGATAATCAACTGCTCCGTTTTTCATGAGCTCCACTGCATCCTGCACAACAGGCTCGGAAGATACAAAAACCACCCTGCATCCATTATTAATGTCATGGGCTTTTTTCAAAAATTCCAGGGGGGAAAACTGGGGGGCTGAAACATCGGCAATGACCATGTCAGGCTTGTTCTGAACAAGGATATGATCTGCCCCGGAACCATCAGGCAGGGCATCAACCATCAATCCTGAATTTTCAGCAAGTTTTGTATGTTTAATCCTTGTTTTAGGACTTTCCTGTATAATAAGGACTCTTTGACCGGGCATATTATTACTCCAGGGCCTGAACCGGCTCTATGATCGTTTTGCACTCTCTGCAAGTGCCAGGGTGGAAAGGCGCTGTTCTGCAAGCCTTGCCCAGACCGAATCATCTTGCTGGACTATATCTTTAAACACCTTTTCAGCTTCTTTTAAAACATTTGCCTTTTGATATGCATCCCCCATCATGAACTTAAGATTTGCTGTCTCCTGACCTGATCCGGAAAACTTGATTGCAAGGGAGAATGATTCTGCAGCCCGGACATAGACATGCTGTTTCAGATATGCATTACCCATTGTTCTATATATTTCTGCAAGCCTGCCATAATGCTTTCCCTTTGAAGAAGCTATCTGTTCCACTGCATTTGTCAGCACAAAAGCAACCTTACCCCATTCATTCTGTTTTTCGTACAGTTTTGATTTTTCAACAAGGATTTCGCTTTTGTAAATACTATCTCTGCAGGCTTTATATGCCCGTTCAAACATACTGCCTGATTTTTTATATTCATTTTTTGCAAGATAGAGTTGACCCATCCTGAGATATGCTTCAGCCCTGTTTTTATTCCCGGGAAACCGCTTTACAAATCCTTTTAAAAGCTTTACTGCATCATCGCCCCGGTCTGTTTCATGCATTGCCACACCAAGGCCAAAAAGCAGCTCAGGCGGTCTTCTGGACCTTTTATACAACTTGTATGAGCTTATGAGATGGTTAAATGCCTGCTCATATAATTTTGCCTTTAAATATGAAAGCCCGACATTCAGAGAGATCTCCTTGCTTGTCATCCTGTCGAGTCTGATGAAGTTCTCTTCATATTCCTGAAGAATATCAGTAAAATTATCTTCTTTAAGTGCTTTATTAAAAAGGGCCTCATAGGCCTTCTGCATCAGCCTTATGGCTTCATACCGCAGCCCCATGGGATTTGTGGAAAGCAGCTCTTCTATCTCATTTATACAACTCTCATACTCTTTATTCTCCTGGTATATTTCAGCAAGCCTCATCATGGCAACCCTTGCAAACTTGTTGTCCGGGAATCTTTTTTTGACCATGGTGTAAAGCTTTTGTCTCTCTTTTCTATCCTTTAAATATCTTGCAAGGCCAATGGAACTTCTGATAAAACCTTCGCCATCGGGAAACTTCTCTATGACATAGCTGTAAATGCTTTTTGCCTTTTCAATCTTGTTTTCCATGGCATAGGTATCAGCAATCTTGCTGAATATAATATCTTTTTCACCAATATCAGGAAAAAGATTTATAACCCTTGTAAAATTTTCCCGGGCAGAGCTGCTCCGGCCAAGCTTCAGATTAGCATTACCCATACTGAGAAGAAGATCAGATGTTTTATATATTTTTTCTTTATTTTCCTTTAAAATATATGTATAAATATTAAGGGCATCAAGAAAATATCTCTTATCAAACAATGTATTACCATAGCCTATGCCTGCATCGGCCGTATATTTATTATCAGGCATATTTTCAAAAACTAATTTATAATACCTTAAAGCCTTTTCATTAAACCCTCTGTCCTTATATATTCCAGCCAGATAATAATACACTTCTGCAAGGCCTGTATATTCCTTATATTTATCCTTTACAAGGGTAAAATAGCCCTCTGCCACAGCCATGTTATTCATCTTCATGTGAATAAGGCCCATGGCAGTAAATCCAAAGGGCAGAAGTTTTGAACCAGGATATGTCACAAGGGTGGTGTTAAAATAGTGCTCTGCCTGGACAAGTTTTAAAGGTTCCTTTGTTTCAGCATACTTATAATATGCATAGGCCTTTAGATACGAAACTGCCTGTCTGCAATCTCTGGATTTTCCAGGGGAATACTTTTCTGCCAGAGCCAGCGCAGCCTCATATTTATGTTCCTTAAGCAATGTCATGACCGGTTTAAGAATATTTTTCCCATCATCCGGACTGCAGTCTGAGATATCTGTTTTTAATAAAAGGTCGGAAATATCGCCGGCATAGATACTTGCCTCCTTTTCAGGAGGATTATATCCTTTCTTTGTAATATTCTCTTTTACAGGCGCCTTTTTAACCTCTTTTGCCCCATCATCTTCTTTTATCTCTTTTTCTTTTATGGTGTTTTCCGGTTTCGTAAATTTTGGTTCAATAACCTTATACTGTTTTTTTCGGGATGCACTACTGCCTGTATTTCCCGCAGCTTTTCCGTAGCGCGCTTTTTTACCCTTTTTCTCAAGATTAATGACAAAACAGGCCTCTTTGTTATTATACCCTGCCCCTGCATTGTTAAAGTCACGACGTCCTGTGATCAAGACAGCCACTACGTTCCCCTGGAGCCTCTGGAGTACAATACTTTTAATCAGGGGGCCTTTGCTGCCTATTATTTTCAACTCATCCCTGTACTTGACATTTTTAAGCGCCAGAAGGACTTCATTTTTATCAATTTTTATAAACTTTGAGGAGACTTTCTCTGTAACATAAAGCTTTACAAGGCAAGGGGCCTGCTCTATTATTACTTTTTTCAGAAAAATTGTCCCGGCCCCTGCAATGGAACCTGTAGATGCGATTAAAGAGACTGTTAAAAGTAACAGCGCCAGAAAACCTTTAAACTTACAATTTAATTCGTCCATATTGTCCGCAGCTTTTTATATGGTTTATATGATCTGCATGATATTTAATATCCACCATCATAGCAATTAATATGCCATAACAAACATAATAAAGATAGAAAAAATTTGAGTTATTATCCATAACAAAGAATACAAAGCTCCTTTGAAACAAATCCGGAAAACATGTATATTTTATTATTATGCAGGTTTTAATATGTCCCCGTCAAGGAATTTGTCAAAAAATTGACAAACCAGTTTAAAAGAGCGGGGAAGACTCTTCCTGCTCGATGTGCATTTTTTTAATCTTTTCCACAAGAGTAGTTCTGTTCATCTGTAAAAGCTTAGCTGCTTTTGCCTTGACCCAGTTTGTCTGATCAAGCGCATGGCATATCAGGCTTTTCTGGAATCTCTCAACTGCCTGATTAAAACTTATTTTATTCTCAAAAATAGATGAAACAGTAGGTGCTGCCACGTAATCCGAAGAAGTTCTGAAATAATCCGGCAGAGCCGAAGGCTCAATAATATCTTCCTCCACAAGAACTGCAATGCGTTCCATCAGGTTCTCAAGTTCTCTGATATTGCCGGGCCAGCTATAGTCTTTCATTATCCTCATTGCACTTTCAGATATGGTTTTAATCTTATAATTATTGTCTCTTTTGAGAAATTTTTTCTGGAAATGGTCTGCCAGAGCCGGAATATCCATGGCTCTTTCACGTAAAGGGGGAATTTCAAGGGGAATCACATTTAATCTGTAAAACAGATCCTGTCTGAACTTTTTTTTTTCAATGGCCTGGGCAAGATCAATGTTGGTTGCAGAGATAATTCTGATATCCACATGGATGGGACTTTCCCCGCCCACCCGCTCAACAGAGCGCTCCTGAATCGCCCGCAGAAGCTTGACCTGGAGTTTAGGACTCATATCACCGATCTCATCTAAAAAGATAGTTCCCTGATCTGCAATTTCAAATTTACCTCTTCTTGAACGATGCGCGCCTGTAAATGCTCCTTTTTCATGGCCGAAAAGCTCGCTTTCAAGCAGCTCGCCGGGTATTGCACCGCAGTTAATTACCACCATGGGGCCGTCTCTTCTGTCACTATTATCATGTATTGCCCTTGCAACAAGCTCTTTTCCTGTACCGCTCTCGCCGGTAATCAAAACAGAAGCATCTGAAAGGGAAACCTTTTTTATCTTCTTAAGTACAGATAATATTGACGGGCTTGATCCTGCAATATCATTAAACAAAAACCCGCCCTCTGTAATATCATCCATTATACAATCTCCATTATACAATCTTTCCCTTGCAAACGCCTGTGCTGTAGTCATTTCAATATTTTCTCTAATTTTTCCGAAATTGCTTCTGCGGTGAACGGTTTTACAACATAATTTGATACGCCAGCCTGTACTGCTTCAATTACATTTTGTTTCTGGGCCTCAGCTGTAACCATTAAAAAAGGAACTTTAGCATATTTCTCGCTTGCCCTGACCTTTTTTAACAGCTCCAACCCGGTCATTTTCGGCATATTCCAGTCTGCCATAACAAGGTCGATCTCCTGTGTTTCAATAACATCCCAGGCAGTTGTACCATCATCAGCCTCCACAAGATTCTTAAATCCAAGCTGTTTCAGGATGTTTTTAAGAATCCGGCGCATAGTCGCGAAATCGTCGACAACCAGAACCTTGATGGATGTATCCATTATTTAATCCCTCCCTCCCCAATATAAATTAATAGAAGTCTCATCGTTCAAAACAGACTTCAATTGTAAAGTCACCATTATCTGTTGTAAAAGGAATTGCTATTTTAGGACCCTTGGTATAGTGGGTAATACTATGGCCGGGGCCTGCAACAACAGATGGTATTGCAGCCTTGAAAGAACGTCCTATCTCTTCCAGTTCTCTTCTGGCCTGGCCGGATATCATGTTGGTCAATTCTCCCACGGCATCAATTATCTCATGGTTGATCTCACCCATCTCTTCGCCAAACATATTGGATACAATTGCAAGAATGCACTCCTTTTGGAATGTCACTGCAACAGTGCCGTTGGCAACACCTGTCAGTCCCATGAGCCCGGTTATATCACCAATGGCCACATTGTCTGTCTTTAAAAATGGTTTGCCAGGGTTTACTTCCATAAATGCCATTGTTTCAAGGACATTCATTGTTGCATTAATAAATGGATTAATCAAAGTAACGTCCACATCATCATCCTTTAAAAAAAGAGATTAGATTAATTGTCCCTAACTATTATATTTAACAATATTTTTAAGATGTGAGAACGAATCAACATCTATTGAATCAAAAATAATTCCAAGACCGTTGTTTTCAATCCTTGCGACCCTGCCTCTTATGTTCAATTCAACATTATCCCTTGCCCTCAGGAGAAAAATTTTCACACGGCACAGGCTGCCTTTCTGAACTTTTTCATCTGTATATACAAAGATTCCTTTTAAACTTAAGTCTTTTGAATCACCATTAATATTGATTATGTTTTCTCCTGCTTCTATATCAACGCTGATGGATGTTAAGAAATCAACCCTTTCGGATTTTCGTCTCTCAATGCCTTTGCCGGAGCTTTTCTTGTCTGCCACTATAAAGGTCTCCATGTTATTGGTTGAAACTGTGTAATGACTTTTATACTTAAAATATCATATTTCATCTTTTCCCTCAAGGCATTAAAATTCATTCAGCATTTTCCTGTCTGCGATTTTCAGGAAGCTTTCCACAACCCTGGGATCAAATTGCGTGCCTGCGTTCTCCTTAATAATTGATATCATCTTATCATATTCCATGCGCTTTCTGTATGCACGGTCTGAACCCATTGCGTCAACCACATCAGCCACGGCAAGAATCCTTGAAAGCTTCGGGATCTCGTTATTCTTTAAACCGTCGGGATATCCTTTTCCGTCAAATCGTTCATGGTGGTGCCTGATGATCTTTTGCTCCCTGTCCCATAATCCAAGCTTGCCCACTATGTCAGCACCAATAACAGGGTGCTCTTTAATCTTTTCATACTCTTTTTCAGTCAGCTTACCAGGCTTTAAAAGGATATCATCCCTGATTCCAATTTTCCCGACATCGTGGAGGTAACCTGCAAAATTTATTATATTCAGTTCTTCATCGGTGCATCCCATCTGTTCTCCGATTCTATATGCAATTTTAGCAACCCTGGTTGAATGCTCCCTTGTGTACCGGTCTCTGGCCTCAACTGCTGCAACAAATGCATAAAGGGTTGAAAAAAGATTATCATAGATGTTTTCATAAAGGGCGATATTCTCAATGGCTGAGGCTGCTTTCCTTGTAATAAAAGTCATATAATATATATCTTTTTCATCAAAACTCTTTTTCCCTTTTCTTATGATTGCACTTGCAGATCCGAAAACTTTTCCCCGGATTTTCAGCGGGACCACCATCAGAGAAAGAACTCCCTCTGGAAGCTCCTTCCTGGCCCTGCCCTGGGAGACAAGGCATGGCTCGGCATCTGCCTCAATTACGCCTTTGATAAAGGGCTCTATCTCTTTGAAAATAGAATTATCGTCAAGGGTATCAGAGGATGCAACAGCAATAAGTGCACTGTTCTGTTCCGCCCATATATGGAAAATCACATTATCAGCCTCAAGAATCTCTATCCCGAGTTCAACAACCTTGCTGAAGATATCGTAACTCGAATCTGTATTGGAAAAATCCTCCATTATTCTGTTGAGAATATTTACATCATCAATCCTTGTGACAAGCTCATTGTTAAGTTTTTTTAACTTTTCCTGGCGTTCCACCTCTTCTTTTAAAATAAGATTCTCCACAAAAAGACTTCTCTGCTGTACAACGCGCCTTAATGTAAGTTCCATCTGTTCCAGGTTAATGGGTTTGATCAGAAAATCAACAACACCATGCTTTAAAGTATCAATCGTGTTCTCAATGGATGGATAACCTGTCATGATAACAACAGGAAAACCATAATCCCGTTTCATAAGCTCCCTTGCAAGTTCAAGCCCATCCATTTCCGGCATGTTGATATCGGTAAAACAGCAGTCTATCCTTTCCTGGTCAACTATTTTTATGGCCTCTTTACCATTGCAGGCTGTCAGAACCTCATGACCCTTACGCTGAAAAAAGCCCTCTGTAACATCCAGAATACTCTCTTCATCATCAACAACAAGAACCCGGTATTTTTCCTGACTGATATTCATATATATATTATTATTTAAGGTGATCAATTTTTCGCTGATTCTTTTAAATATAATATATTATTATTGTCACTATTTCAATAAAAATATCTTTTATTTTTCCTGCCAACGGGCTGACACTGCATTGAATGCTTAGAATATATTTCTTTGATAAAAGAAAAATTTAATTAATTGTTCTTGACAAAATAAATATTCAAGAATATAATTCTCTTTAGTTTGATAAACAAGGAACATAGAAAAAATGGATAATATTGACCACACAATTCTTCAGATTCTTCAGAAAAAAGCCCGGATTCCCAATATTGATGTTGCAAGAAAAATAGGGATGGCACCATCTGCCGTGCTGGGACGAATCAAACGTCTGGAAGACAAAGGAATTATTGACGGCTATGAAGTCCGTCTTAATCCAGATCATTTTAACCAGTCAATGGTTGCTTTTATACAGATCAGATTAAAGAATGCCACCATTATACAGGAGACCTGCAAAACCCTTACAATGATAAAACATGTACAGGAGGTACACCACCTTGCCGGTGACGACTGCATCATGATAAAACTTCGAACTTGTGAACCAAAGGATCTTGAAAAATTGTTAAGGGAAAAAATTAATATAATTGATAATATTTTAAGTACAAAGACATTTATTGCCCTTGCGACCTATAAAGAGAGCGCACAAATTGTAATTCCGGAACCAAAAGGAGATAACTGATCATGCCCATGTCTTCAGATTTCAGACAACGACTTTCCACCATTGTTACAAAAGCTGCTGACCATTTTGGAACACCCTTTCACATATATGATGAAAGGGGTATCAGGCAAACCTGCAATACAGTAAAGCTTGCATTTTCAAACATTAAAGGGTTTAAGGAATATTTTGCTGTCAAGGCCCTGCCCAACCCGAAAATCATGGCAATCATGAAGGATATGGGATTTGGCTTTGACTGCAGTTCAGCCCCTGAAATACTTTTAGCAAGAAGTATAAAATGTTTTGGCGAAGAGATAATGTTCACATCAAACAATACAAGCGCCCGTGAGTTCTTTACCGCCCTTGAAGACGGCGGCTGCATCCTGAACCTTGACGATATTTCTCTTCTGCCAAAGCTTAAAGAAGTGCCGGAACTCATCTGTTTCAGGTACAACCCAGGCCCCAGAAGAAAGGGCAACAAAATAATAGGCAACCCTGTGGAATCAAAATACGGTGTCAGCCATGACCAGGTTGTACCAGCCTATGAAGAAGCCCTTGCAAGGGGGGCAAAGCGGTTTGGAATGCACACAATGCTTGCCTCCAATGAACTCAACCATGAATATATGATTGAAACCACAAAAATGCTTCTGGACATGGTTGACCTTGTATCAGAAAAGCTTAATATCAGATTTGAATTCATCAATATTGGCGGCGGACTTGGCATACCCTACAAGCCTGATCAGCCCAGTCTGGATATTGAGCTCATGGCAGGGGGGATTGAAGAACTTCTCAATGATTTCAAAAAGGTAAAGGGATTTGTACCAAAACTGTTCATGGAGAGCGGCCGCTACATGGCAGGACCCCATGGCGCCCTTGTAACAACTGTTATCAACCATAAAAACATCTATAGAAAATATGTTGGAGTGGATGCTTCCATGTCTTCATTAATGCGGCCCGGAATGTACGAAGCCTATCACCATATTCACATTCATGGCAAAGATGATGATGCAGCACCGACTCTAAAGGTTGATGTAACAGGCTCCCTGTGTGAGAATATTGACAAGTTTGCCGTCCAGAGGGATCTTCCGGTGACAGAGGAGGGTGACCTTTTAATTATCCATGACACAGGCGCCCACGGCCATGCCATGGGGTTTAATTACAATGGCAGTCTCAGACCCAAGGAGCTGCTGTTAAGGGAGGATAATACAATTGAGCTGATACGGCGGGCAGAAACAGTTGACGACTATTTTGCAACCCTTGAATTCAAACCGGACAGGCTAACCATATAATTTATTTCAGGATACAAACAGATTTAAGGAGTCAATATATTCAGGATCCCGGGTATCAATAACCTCAATTATATCTTTGTACATTCGTTTTTTATGTTCTGAAAAGATATTACGGCTCTTTTGAAAACCCCTTGCAAAATCCTTGGCATCCTTTATCAGGGCTTCATTATCATCACATGCTTTTTCAATGATATGATGTTCAAAAAGCTCTCTGGCACCAGCTTTTTTCCCTGTGAGTTTAAGTTCATTGAATTTATACTCAGGGACCGCCTTTCTGACAAATGCTATCATACCCGGAAGAAAGGGGATCTTGATATCCACTTCCGGAAAACAGAAATAGCCCCGGTCTTTTTTCATGAACCTGAAATCACAGGCG